>Ga0210059_1005729_pt1 | contig 19935 bp, 10 predicted proteins | sample Ectturendosymbi2_FD_188042 | JGI IMG/M metagenome (GOLD analysis project Ga0210059, IMG submission 188042) | Ecteinascidia turbinata endosymbiont from Florida, USA - Sample 2 (SPAdes) (version 2) | ecosystem: Host-associated > Tunicates > Ascidians > Unclassified | place: Key West, Florida... | reverse complement strand
CCGAGAGAGACCGGTGGCGACCCAGCACTCCCTGCGCAACTGTGTTGATCATCTGGCAGCTCTTTCCCACACAGGCTATCCGATTTGATGTAAATTTGGCTTGCTGTGCACCTTAATCTTCCAGTCAAGGGGCAACGACTCGATAACCTTGCGGTTTTTTCTGTGCTCCGGCGTTTTTGCAATTGCTATGATTTCTTTCTCGTCTTTGAAATTCTTAACTTTGCCAAATAAACTCAACTCAACTCTACTACAAAAGACAGCAACAACAGAAAAATCCAAGTCTACCACACTAACCAACACCCTAGAAAAAAAGAGATTGTAGTATTCCTCCCTAAAAACAACTTCGTTTTCAAGACGTCGGAAATAATCACCCTCCAGAAGTAAAAGTGAGGATATAATGCTGCTTGATTCAGATAATGAAGATGATGAAGGAATCAATTCTAAAGGGGAAGCCTTTGTTGAAGAAAAATGATTTCAATTCACTGAACAGGATAATTGAAACACCTGTTCAATCGTAGGCTGTAGTAAAATGTATTTAAAGGAAAAGAGGTACGTACCAACTTTTGTTGCGCTTGGAGACTTTGAGGTTTGGTTCATAATGAGATAAAAAAAGAATCCTGATCTTTAGAAAAAAAAGACATAGCATCAGTCAAATTTAGAGAATCTTGCCCCATAATGCACTTCCCTCAATAAACACACACTTGTCTGGAGTTTTGAAATTTTATTTGACATTTTCACAGATGCAATGCAAACAACTTTTGAAACACTGTATTCCACTGTTTATAAATATTTTGGATGTAATTATTGACAAGAAACTCATGCAGGTTAAACCGAGATCCTAGCAAGCTTTCTTTACAATGAAACATGAGAAATGGATCACATAAAAGAATTAAATTTTATCGAATTTCGTAAACATTAGATGCATGGTGAATTTGCATTTCATTGATTTCTTAAAATGGAAATCAAGAAACGCGCCAAGATAAGGTTTGGTTACCTGAGATATTCGTACTTTGTTCATATCCCAATGGTCCCACCGTATTGTCCCAAACGTCCCCATGGGTGGGGACCAATGGGACGTTTTAGTGGAAATTTTTAAATGCAAATAAAACTGTCGAAACATGTGTGACGATTGAACTTTTTTATTTTAATTATGCAGAATAACCCAAACTACAAGAAAAACATCACCTGACTTTGAATGTATCAGCCAGTTTTCCAAAAGAAGCAAAAATGTCAAAATTGTTCCATCGGTGCCACATTTTCCCTAACGTTGAATTTGCAGCAGCAATGGCAGTGTCTACCTAGTCGAGTGGGGAAGGCTGTATTATTGGTGTTACGTGGAGGATAGTCGGTTCGACTCTCTGTTTGAGTGGCTCAAGGCGACACATCATTGTGGCTGCAACACTTGTCTTTCGCATGCCAAATACATGAAAATGAACATGTGCTTGGATTTAGATTTACATCTTGCGAAATTCCAATATATTCATGGATTTGGATGTTATCGTTTTTGCTTAATCAGATTTGGATTGGAATTGATTATTTTCTTTTGAAATTCTTCACAACTTTCGGTTCAGTTTTGCGACTGCAGGTTACTGCATTAATAAGAGTTTCTCAAATCATTTGAGATTGTTTATTGTGTTTGTTTAAATGTTGAGCCTTGTCCCTGACTAGCGAAACGTGTCTGCTCCATTGTTTATCCTCATGTCATCAAACTTACAGTTGGTTGGACACTTATTGATCTAATCCCTTTTCTTGACTCATTATCGTCATACCTTACACATACTTAATGGCATTCAGCACAGTTTATCATTTTATATACTGTATGTGTGGCCCAATTCTAATGAGCCGTTTGTTGCATTTGTTAGTCTTCTTGTGTGATATCTTGCACGCTATTGCCAAGCTTAACAAAGCTTCTCCTTGTGTTGCTGCTAACAGTGAACATTTTGATGTCTCTATGCTGTCAACTGTTATGATGTTGTGAGCTTGTGGTAGAGCATATGTTGATTTTATTTACTTTCCAAACTATTTTTTTTCTTTGAGTTGGATTACATATGAGTGTTGCAGCCACAATTATGAATCGCCCTGAGCGGAGCCAACCAAAGAGAGAGTCAATCGAACGACCCTCGGCATAATAGCAATAGAAATTCCCCTTTTGACTAGGTTCACTCTTCCATAGCTGCTTCGAAGTCAACGTTATGTGTGGTGTAATCATGTCGCCACATGGGCTTATGCTAATAACAGTGGCAGAAATTTGGATTTAAACAAGTTTCGGTTTGCATATTTGCATTAGACTTTATCTTGCCAATATAATTTTGGGTTGGATTTGAATCTGAAAAACTTAGATCACTTTACTGCTTAGACTTTATACTTTACTGCTTAAACTTAGATCACATTAGTGCTTGAGGCCCACTGCCATGTTCACGGTACGCAAATACCACATTAAATAAGGTGTCAATATATTGTACCCTGCTGACCCCTCGGTGAAAGCAAAGTCTCAGGTCTACCTCTGTGCAAGTTGGAGACACTTGATCCTTAAAATGTAGAATGGCACAACGAGACAGTCCGAACAGAAAATTTGCGCCAAACTTGATCATCACTGAAGCAAAAAATGCTCATTTCTCTGTGTGCAAACCAACAGGGTTTGTTCATCAGAGGCTCAGAGATTTCATAAAAATGACACTGACTCGAGTCTCGAGTTATGGATTGCGACTCCAGTCGAGTCATTCTATGTAATACGTGACTAAAGTCGAGTCGAGTCAACATTTTTCTCAACGTGACTCGAGTCGAGTCCGAGTCACCAAAAAACCTGACTCGAGTCTTTTCGATAAAACAATTTCCGTGCTCTTTAGTTGTTCAAATGCCATTGCTTGTGATATGGCCCATGAGTCTGAATCAAAATAAGCTACGACATCTACTTTTCACTCTCTCATGAACAACTAAATTTCATAATGTGCTGTCGTAAAAATAGTTGATTAAGCAAACGAATTGATCTGTTTAAGTGGATCGTAACAAAATTTTGCTGGTTCATGCCTTGGATACCAGAGATGAGCGGATTGTGAAATTTTTCAGTCCGAGTCCAGTCCTGATCCTATAAAATTGAATCCGATTCAGTCCTGATCCGCAAAAGTTTTGAAAATCATCAGTCCGATCCAGTCTTGATCCGCCCATGTAAAACCATGTGTTTTTATTTTGCCTCATGAGGCAAAACTACTACTGGAGCTATTTTGCCTTCAGCATGATTGGTTGAAGGCCAAGTAGTTCCAGCAGTGCTTCTGCATCATGAGACAAAATAGACACAGCCTTTTTGCATTTCCTAAACTTAACAAGGCAGTGTCTATTTTGCCATCACAGACAAAAGCACCGCTGGAGTTATTTTGCCATTAGGAATAATCCTATTAGTTGGATAGGTTATGTGACATGGACGATACACTTGGATTAGTGTAAGATCCTCGTAACATGACCTGACACCCTAAACCTAAAACCAAACCTAAAACATAAACCCAAAACCTAAACCCGAACATAAACCCAAAACCTAAACCGAAAAACCTAGTCCCTAAACCTAACCCATAAATATTTAAGCCAAAACCAGTTGTTTTCAATATTTTTCAAGCAGCACACATTTTGAAACTTCATTTAACCTATCGACCCCCTTCCGAAATTTTCCAGTCAGACATATGAAATCCTGTTGTGTTACACAATCGAAAATCACAGTGACTCAAAAATAATGTACCATATCACTATGCCTAACAAAAACTCATTTAATAAATTCATACACATGACAGCATCAATGTGGGAGACCCTCCCGTGCCGTATACAAATAACTCCACAGCACGACTCATTTAAAATTAGAATAACTCCTAAGTTAGGTACCGCAATCAGATAGCTAATTCACAAGAGCAGCACATAGGTCAAAAAGTTATTCTTGTGTTGCCGAACGCAACAGTACTGTAATGGTTGTAACGACACTTGTAACAATTTTGTATGAAATAGTAAGCAATCATTCTTGCCAGACAAAAATAGTGCAGCCAGAATAAGACCAAAAAGGCCATGGCCTTCCCTTTGCCCGAAACAAACTTGTTCAGATTTTTGCTGGTGCTGTGCATCAATTACAGCTGGTTTAGAAAACTAATGGAAATAACAGTCGGACTCAGTCTCAAGACGACGTCAATGACTGATGACGTCATTGACTGGCCCCTTCCGAACAAAATTATTGATTGCGCTAGTACCAGGGAATCCTATTATTTTGGCTATGACAAAAAGTGGTTCCACGTACGAAATATAAAATCTGAAAGTAAATTTGAATATGTTTATCAGAAGCTTCTCGCGACCCCTATAAAAAAAGAAAACAACTCCCAGGTTGAAAATCACTGCCGTAAACCTTAAACTTTTGAAAAAGTAGCCTTCATAAAAGCACTCTCATCAAAGGTAGGTTAAGCCAAAGGAAAGTGTGAGAGAGCCAGCGAACACTTTTTGACAGCAGTTAGCGGCAGGCCAAAGCCTGAAATTTGCCCCCTGCCGAGGCAATTTTGTGTAAACACTCTTGCTCAGGGAGTACTACAGCAGTTCACTTTGTGCCGTGCGAACATTCGAACACCCAACCTTCCAATTGAGAGGCGGACACTTTGCAACTGAGCTAGTTTCGGGTTGAGATTTAGGAGTTACCGTTTATGCTGTAGGTTTAGGTTTTTGATTAGAGTTTACATTTAGTGTTTAGTTTTAGTGTCTAGTATTTAGGTTTAGGTTTGGGGCTTAGGTTTTAGGTTTGAGTTTTGGGTTTATGTTTTCGGTGCAGGTTTTGGGTTTAGATTTTGGGTTCAGGTTTAATGTTAGGACATATGGGACAAAGATCGTGCACTAAACAAACTTTAGCCTTGTGGCAAGCTTCTGAGGAATCTGCCTGCTTTCGGCTTTAATTCTTCTGCGACGATTAAAACTTGCAAGCGTATCTATTTTTCATAGCTAAAGGCCACAAAGATGGCAGTAAGTAAATCAGTCACAATTTATTGACGGGGAAACTAGTTTCGCTTTTTCCAACGCATCATTAGTCCTTATTCAAATAGAATCCATGCACTGATCATGCACTAATCCAAGTGTATCATGCACTAATCCAAGAACATGCACTAATCCAAGTGCATCGACCTTGTCACTTGACCATATCTACCAATCGGATTCGCCTAATGGCAAAACACCTACAGCAGTGCTGTTGCACCTGATGGCAAAATAAACAATACCGTGTTAAATTTTGGAAATGCCAAAAGGCTGTGTCTATTTTGCATTATGAGGTAAAACAAAATATATGGTTTTGCATGGTCGGGTCAGGAATGGATCGGACCCAATTAAAAAATTGGGCGGGTCAAGACTGGATTGGTTTAAATTTTTCCGGATTAGGATTGGACTCGGACTGAAAAATTCCACAGTCCGTTCATCTCTGCTGGATACATGCCCAGAAAATTATAGCTTGCAGCTTGCGTGTTCCATATTCTAGATTTTAAAAAGTATTTCTGACAGAACAACCTGTTTTTAACACTTCAAATTCCACTGCTGCATATACTGTAACTGCAACTTACGGTACATTAATGTAGCCTATAATATGCAACCACCCAAGTTACATATGAGAAGCAGTGGTTGACAGTTTTTTGATGCATGTACAAAAAGTGAAAACGAACTCTGTTGGATTGCAACATATCGTGCTGAATCATGTATGCTTCAATACTGATGCAATCGTCTAAACAAACCATTTGCTACATCGCACGCCTGCTCTTTGTTTCAAAAGTCACGCAAATCACATGCCGTGCTGACTCTGCTGTACGTGTGTACTGCGTTGGCCTTCACAACAAAGTCACCATCTGCAGCTTTTTTGCAATTCATCGACGTGTGATGTGGACTAGTTATAAAGGCCAATCACAGCTGCTAACTGCGTCATTTCTAATCATGTGTTATATGTCATTGTTCCGTTGTTGTAAACCTTCAAACAACAATTCACGTAGCCAATTGTTTAGAGATTTAAAAAAACTGAAAATCTTTAAAAAAGTTGAAAAGGTAGAAAAAGATAAGTGATATTCTTCAAACACACACTTTGCAAAAAATCACTAGATTGTAGTGAAAATTCGCTAGATCACTAAGTCAGTCTAAAACTCACTAGATCTAGTGATAAATCGCGAAGCGTAGTACCAGTGTCGGGAAATGGCGACCTGACAGCAACCACCTACATCAGCAGAGTGAAGCCGCAGAACATTGTGGATTTTAAGTTTTGGGCCACCTTGCCAGCAGGCCAGGCCACTGAAAGACACAATCTTAAGTGTGGCTCAGCAAATGAAAATCCACAATCGATCAAAATCCACAATTTAGCCACAATGAAAGGTGCCATGTGTGACGGCACATGCGGATGAATAGTCACCGCTTGATGGTGCCCATGAGTAACAGGTCACTGTGATAGTCACCACAAGCGAATTATCGAAATTCACTTATACTTGCATAATGATAGTGCAATCTAGAATGAGTAGAGTGAACCCATCGAGGAATCTTTATTGCTGCTGGTTGCTTTCCTGTTAGTATAATGTCCCGAATCTTCTCTTGTGCTTGCCTGAGTAGTTCAAGGTGATCCAGTCAACTACAACAAATGGCGCCCGATAAGGGGCTGAGAGAAAGGCCATAAACCCCTCTCAGTAACATCTTCTGTTAAAGACCGTCTTGAACGAAAGGGTCAGGGCCACACTTGTAAAAATTAGAGCAAATGTATGAATGATAAGTGATAAACTGAAGATGATGGAGAGGGAAGTGATGTGGCGGCCTTGAGGTGGCGTCACATGCAAATAAATAGTCACCGCCAGATCGTGCCCACGAGTAAAAAGTCACTGTGATAGTCACCACAAGCGATTTATCGTAATTCACTTATCCATATATGATGATAGTGCAATCTAGTATCACTAGAGTAAAACTCTATTATTGCTAGTTGCTTTGCCGTTATTTTAATATCCCGAATTACCATCTTTTTGTGCTTGAATCAGTAGTTCAAGGTGATGCAGTCAACTGCAACACATGCAAATAGGCTGAATGATTTTTTTTCCAACTTACAGTGCAGCCTTTTTGTCTACATACTGCAATAAAACACAATTTTGCAGCATCTTTGAATGCGAACGTAACGGTCCGTAGCACTTTTGCATCAGCAACCTTCCTTGGAAAACCACCAAAACACACTAAATTGCTGTTTTTGCAAGTAAATGTCCAGAACCGTCGCCAAAAAATCTTTGATAGGGGGACTTCACGTTTGTGCAGGGGGCTTGACGTTCTAAAATCTGACACAAACTCCACTGATTTAGAATGTGTTATATTTTAATTTGGGAGGGCTTGGAGTTTTGTTTGGGGCGGCTGATCCCATCAGAAGCCCGTTGTGACAGGACTATAAATGACGCTATAGCCGGTTCTTTCATAATGGTTGTGCTGTTACAAATTTTTGCAAATGTGAATAATAAATCGCATCTAACTGATTCACTTTGACAAGAAACAACTTATAGGAAGTTGTTATTTCAAAGGTGGATGATGGATGGCATCTGTCTTTTCTGCATTCATCTGGGTAATTAACCTGCTAGTACAAAATGTTGATATGATACTCTTTCTTATCGACAGGTAAATATCGTATTTGATCTCTCATCCACATGCTTGCAAGATGAATTTCTAACTTTTTACTGTATTCCACGGAACCTTGTAATTATGCGATTTGTTTTTTATAATATTCGGAATGACAAACATTAAACAGATTCGTGTCTTTTGAAGGTAACACACGCAGTGGTGTAATTGACGGAGGGTGCGGGGACAAAGGGGCGAAATCGCTCCCCTACAATGGCCAGTGCGCCCACTTCAACTAAGTTTTCCCCCTTGCTTAAACTTCTACCTTCTGCGGCAATGAACACACGTGGTACTGGAGCTGCTCAAATATTCCTGATAAAAACTTTTCGTCACAAGAGCTTTTGGGACAGCGGTTTCACGCGCAATTATGCTTTCAGTGAAAAGCATTCAAGCGTGAACCTCACGCGCAAAAGTTATTTCACCTGCTCAAGCCCAAAATCATGTTACGCACGATATCTCGTCGGCAACTGCCACGTTATCCAGTCTTGATTATTGCTGTGTTGCCAATTGGTATGTGTTGTTATATACCAAATTTGAAAAATTTGGTATATTTTCAGAGTGCTTCATATATAAATTTTTGATTTGGTATGTATGAAAAATTTGGTATATATTTGGTATATTTGTGTCAGAGGTTTTAGTTGAGGTTTTCAACCAATTGATTTGGTTTATTAGTACTACTGAGCAGAAAGAGAAACAAACAGAGAAACAGATTGTCAGTGGTGTTGAAGCTTAGCTTCAACTATAGTAAATTTTTATTATTTTTCCTAACATGGGAGTAAGCATGCATTTTGGTAAGTGGAAAGCGAGATTGGAATAGAGCTGAGAAGTTCTGAAAAAAATGAACTTAACTCTACTGTAGGTATGCGCTTTTAGTCAGACAATAATGCAGATCAGTAAAAAGTGACTGAGTGATAGAGCTTACGTGACTTGCAAAGCAGTAGTAGAGTATTGTGCTGGTGCTGTGTATATCCCTTCTGCTGGTAACTGTGCAAAAGGAAAATTGCTAGAGAACATAACAATATACCACGCTGGACCACAAAATAAATTAAAATGTAGTGTGTTGTAAGGATGAATTTTCCAGTGGTCGAAAAATCTGTCACTACTAGTACTAGTGCTACAATTAACAAAGTAGAATTTGAGGTTGCAGCATCTCTATCATGGCACTGCTTAATAGCAAATGTTAATCATCTCCGTAAAACAATGAAAAGGCATTGAAAAAATAGCATGAAATTTTTGGTTTTTGTTGCAGATACAAATTTGGTATATTTTTAGCCTAGATTTAGTATTTGTTGTAAGAAGAATTGGCAGCACTGATTAAATTCGCCCTTGGTTTGAGGACAAGCCTGTAAAAATGCTGTGCAACCAGTACATTCATGTACTGCGAAACCGATAATATTTAAAATGTGTTTTGTTGCCAATTGTCTTTACTTATACCAAGGAAGGTGAACTGATTGTGTATACTACTCTATGTTAGAACAGTACCCAGCATAATTCTTGCTTTTCTGGCCTCCAAAAGGGATGGGATGGTCTTGGGATGGCATAACCATAGAGAATGCACAATTATTAGCGCACCTTCCTTGGTAATCACTCGGGGACAGTATCAAGAAGTCATACTGCTGATATGAGACAACTTGCTGCAACACTTGGTTAATCACAGTTACTCCTGTTTATTGAGTAAGGTTAAGGTATAGGCCTAGTTAGTCTGTTCACATAATATGTGTATGTGAATATGTGACATATTCACTAGCAATTGTGGCTAGGCTAGTAGACATGCCTATTCAACAAGGCCGCAAAAAGCCCAATCTGCAGCGTTACTCAGCAAGAAAAAAGCCAAAATTATGGAAAATCCACAATTTTGCCACAATGAAAGTGGACATGTGAACAGACTAAGTGTGACTAAAAATCACAAACAACAATGACAGTGACAAACTTGTTGCTTTCTTAGTCTTTATTAATTATTTTATTAACAAAATAGGCCTATTTTCAGGTAAAACTGTGCTCTCAAATTTTTATATGAAATACTCAATAAGCTACTAATTTTTGTGATCTAAATAGAACTTACTAAGACCTTTCAAATGATGTATGGCACATGTTGATTGGTTTGGTAAAACAAAAGTTATAAGCAATCAAACATGGTGTTACACATGAGTGAACACAGGAGTCCTGTAGTTTACCTATTGGTTACACATAGAAACCCATGTCCAATGAACTTGTACTTTTTAAATTGGGTGAAATATGCCTGATGCTACAATATATCCAAACCACAAGGTCTAAAAGTTAGTATTAGTCAAGTTATTGTTGTATGAAATCAGACAACCAAATTTTTTATGAATTTTCTGCTTCAGTGAACACAAAAAGTGGCTGTCTTTAAACACTCATAACTTTGGTTCTACTTGGCCGATTTAAAAAAAATTGGTGTATTTGGAATCAGGAAAAGAAGTTCTACAAGCATACCAAATTTCAAAAAAATCTGAGAGGGTGGGTTGCATGGCCTGGATCAGTTGACGTGAAATGACATGGTAGTAAAAATAATTGTACTGCAAAAGGTGATATTACAGTACGATAAAAAAGTCTATTTTGAAATTTGATAATTTTATGTTATCTGATTTTCACAACGTTTTGGGGACAAAAAAATGTATGAGGCATATATGCGTCATACGTTCAAATGCTCAGGGTGCGAAATGACGCATATATGCCTCATTCAATCGAATACGCCAGATGCGGATTAGCATACATAAACACCAATTCGATAACTTTTCTTCTACTTATTTGCAACGAAATTTTTCCACAAATGTTCTCCATGCCTAGACGCAATAATCTGACCAAAAACTTTTTGGGCTATAAAGTTTGGTAGCAAACCAGCTTGTTACTAACTTAGGACAAGTGCAAGCTGGATACCAAAAAAGTATGCGGTGGGATGGGCATGGGTTGGGATGGTCTGCAGGATGGGTAAGAAGTGTGCGGGTGCAAGGTGGGACACCTATAAACACCACAAGATCACTAAGATGGCTAAGATTACGAAGATCGCCAAGAATACTGACATCAGTAAGATTGCTTAGCAATCTTAGTGATCTCAGCAATCTTAGTGATCTTGTGGTATTTGCAGGTGTCCATGCAAGGTGGGAACAGGCAAGATTTCTCAAACTCCTGTAGGTGCGGAGGCGAGATGGGACAAAAAATTTCAACCCGTGCAGGACTCTAATGTGTATGTAGTAAATCCTCACTTCCGCAAAAGTAATGCATGCAATGGCCATCACTCGCTAGTCAGTACTCGGTGACAGTGATGTATCTTGTGTGTGGCAGGCATGGCACATGCCATGGTTGCCACTTTGACAGGGGTGCAGAAATTCTTGGCAAAAATTAAAATAATTATTTACAGTTTGTTCATTTGTTCAACATCTATTTTGCGCCCCATACAACCTAACAACTTCATTTCTCTTGGCAAACTGCTAAGGGTTATTTGAAGATCACTAAGAAAATTTTCAATAAAAGTCACCTTTTCTACCCTGTGGAAAGATTTGGACAGAGAAACAATACAAAATATGGAGTAGTGATCACTTATATGCCAGATACATATGCCTGAGTTCATTCTATGCTTAGAGTCATTTGTATATATATGATCTATTGAAGTGTGAGTTTCTTGTGGTACACTGGTTGGTTTGTTTATAGGGTTTCTTAATCCAAAACATTTGTTATATTTACAAAATCATCTAAAACATGTTCATATGATACTTTCTACAGATAACTCTTAAAATCTCCCATAACATACATTTTTTTGTCAGTAGTCAATTTATGAAGGGTTTGCATAAAGCTTTCTTAGAAGACATGTTATTGAAACATAATTCAGCTTTATAGAAATTTTTTTTCAGTCATGTAGGCCTCAGAGGTTTCAAGCAGTGTTGAACACGAAACCACGCTGCACTCTCATCATAGGCCATGCGATTGACAAGATATTTAACCAATGCACAAGGTAACACTGCACGACTGAGGGAACAGTGGATCTTACAGAAAGAACGAGGGTTCGGAAGGCAATAGCTACACATTGATACAGGGGCAAGTAGTAGGCAGTGATGGTGGTCAGTACGTTAAAAGCAGCTAGAAGAACAGGTAAAATCAGATCAAACTTGCACACAGGCTAATATGCTGACAGCATTTCCCTTGGCCACAGCCAGGGACAGACACTAGTGGAGCCACTGGCACTCCCTGGGGTTGCCAGACACATCAACAAGTTTCTTGGAAAGACCACTGAAAAAGGGGCAGTGGACTTGCCATACACACCAGTGGTCTCAATTGTCACTGGTTGAAAGTGGTAATTGCTTTGGAGGTAATGATATTTTTGGCATTTTGCGACCTCAGCTTTTGTGGCCGCAAGACCAGCCTGTCTGGCTGAGTCTTTATAGTGGCCCTGAGCAAAAGTGTCCACAACTGTTGCGTCCCACACTAGGTTCAGGCCTCTGTAGCAGGGGCCCAAAGTCAGGCCATCCGACCTCTTTCCATCGTTAGTCAGGCCAACAGGCTCCAAGGTAGAGGGGAGACCAATGTAGGTCAATGACATCTTGAGGACGGAGTTGATGGCTGAATGCCTTGGGAAGCGGCCTGTATTTTTAGTACAGGAGAGGCCATGGAGCCCCAGCTCATCAACAATTTTGTCGCAGCGGCATTTTGTGCTTTCAAAGATTTTGGCATCAGTTTGGAGGGCAATTGCAATGCAGAGCTCATCAGGATGGAGCAAGTTTCCAACACTGGCAGTTGGGAATGCTTCTGACCAGGCAGCAGTGTGACTCTCTAGTACAGCAAGTAACCAACAGTGGTTCCAAGGGTTATTGGTGTTTAGCAGGGAATTGAGGGCTTATAGAATTGTGATCCTGGAAATTAAACTGAAGTCAATCTCTTTGAGATCCTGTAGGTGAACATTGTTCTGTTTGCCTCAAAAGCCTCATATTGCAGCAGGTTTGCTCAAAAAGACAAATCTTAGCTTTGTTCTAATGTAGGTCATGACAGACGCATATGGCTCCCTGTGTTTTTCAGCTATTTTTTCAGCCAGTCTTTTCTTAACTTTGGTGCATTCTGGTGCCACCCCACCACTTGCTGTGAAGACATGGGGATTGAATGGAGACTTCTCAATATCAATCATTCTTAGGTTGTTATCCTTTTCTTTTTCATGTTGTTAGTAGATCTGTGAAAGGGATTTACCATAACCATATTTGGGTTGGGTAATTTTGTCTTGAACGTCATCACAACATTCACTTATTGCTTTGGGATTGTAGATTACTGCATTTAATCTGTGAAGTTTGGTTCAGTGGAGTTTTTCACATCTGTCAAACCTGTATGTCATGTAAATATTTGTTTAACTTTGGAGCCCATGAATGAGTATGTCTAGTGATAGTCTGCTCTTTTAGGTATCATATCAAATTTACAGAATTGGTATGACTTAATTGATTCAGTCCCTTTTCTTGACCCTTGACCCATAAAACAATGATAACTTGCATTTGTTGGTAACATTTACAGCACAGTTCATCATTATTTGTATGTGTGGATCATAGTGCTCATGATTTGCTTATGCTATATACTGCACCTGGTCATTTTTCTGGTTTGATATTTAATACGTCATAGCTGAACTTCACCATGTCATTGTTAGTAATAGTGCTCACTTTGAAGTGTAAACTATTATAGTGTTGTGAGCCAAAGATAGGCCTAGAGCAGTGGTTGTTAACCTTTTTTACATATGTTACCCTTTTATGAAACAAGATTACCAGACTTATTCCCAATACACTCAATGGTACTCATTTATTAAAAATACGACATTAACAAACTCGTACAGTTTAGAATGATTTATAAAATTTTACATATGCTACAATTTATGGTTTAGTAAATTTGTCCCAAGTAGAAGGTAAAATTTCTCCCCAGGAGTACATTACTCCCTGGGATAAATTTATCCTAGGTTAAGAACCACTGACCTAGAGCTTAAGTTAACTTGAGTTTGTTTCCAAACTATTAGATTTAGGGTGTTAGGTTTAGATACTTATCTAAGTGTGTCACTTTGCAAATCGTGCTTGCCATGTGACCATTTCAAATAATCATGCTCTACTAAAGGCAAATAGCCCCAGCAAAGCTTTTGCATCAGGAGGTAAAATAGACACTGCCTTGCACACAGCCAATAATGACATAATTCTTATAAAAACAGTTACTTTTCAGATTTGCATTGGATTTTGAAATGAAATTGTTAGATTGGATTTGGATGGATTTTGAAATGAAATTGATAGATCAGATTTGGATTTGAACAATATAAATCTGTTCATCTCTGGAACCTGGTGTCATGCACGATATCTTGTCAACAACTGCCATGGTTTCCCATCTGGGGCATCACTCTGTAGGGCTAGCCCCACAAGCTAACCTTGTGGCTTATGGTGCCACATGGCTGGACACTGCGTTTTGTTATACCTTGTGCAAGTAATTTTAAATTTACTACACAGCCACTGTTGAGCTTTCTTTTACCAAGACTGCCCATTTTAGACATGTTTATTTTTTCATTGTGAATGCGTTTTTAAGTTTGATTTTATACTTCAAGTTTGCTGTTTTCATATTTGTATCATATTTCTATGGTGTTTCACTTTATACAACTCAAGCATTATTTTCTTGGATTACGCTGTAGTGTTGATGGCACAGTGTGATTAATATATTATGGCTGAATTTGTGGCTATTTGTTTGCTGTCTTTAGCTATGTTTGTTGGATGTATCCTTGCTGGCTGGATTCCATTGGCATTTACTTTATCTCAGGTAAAAATTAGATTGCATTTAACTAACAGCAACATTTTTTCTGGTATAAAACATAACCTAAGAAAAATTATGATTTTGGCAATTGGCGTTAGTTCATTAAAACTTAATATTTTGTTTCATGTATAGTTCATTGTTGTTTTTTCTTGCTTCACTTGCCTTCCAGCAGCCCATATCTTGCTAATGTTTATTCCAATTGTGTTCTACTCTACAAAATCAGTTTTGTGTCATCTGCACATTTTTTATGCAGTGGATAGGTAGCTAATTATGCAAGATCAACTTTTTCGTAGCAGGATGTGGTTACATTAAAACTGAAAAGCAAAAACTTTAGCATAAACCTTAGCATAGTGTAGAGATCACCAGGGCTATGGAGTGGGAGCCCAAGCAAGTTTGGATAATTGGAATTGGAGCCAAAAACTACCAGAGATGGTAGAGCTGGAGCCTGAAATTTGGGTTCTGGTTCCATAGCTCTGGTTTGTGGGACAAGTAAGATAACTTACTGTGAGGTAAGCATGGGTTGCCACGTTTACGTAAGTTTTCTTGTATGTTTGGTAGATCAAGGCTTAAAACTTTTTTGTGCATGCCTCCCATCCATTAAGTGTATCATTTCACACCTAATCTATGCTGGTGCAATAGTACAGATATACAAGTACTGCAATGGCTTGCTGGAAAACTTGTAGATATGCGTGTCCATGTCCACGATGTGGCTCATTGCAGTAACACAATAAGAACTGTGGCTCTTGTCTCTGACTGGCTGGCCACTCCTGGGTTAATTGATCAAAGAATTTTGAATAACCTAAAACCCTATCCCGAAACAGAAAACCCTAAACCAAGGGTGCACAACATGCAGTCTTTAATAAAACTTATGCAGGTATGCACGATTATGTAACAACTCTGTATTTTGTCTATTGTATAAGAATACTTAGTAGAAAGACGGCCAAAGAGTTGTGTGGCAACAGGCTAGGCCAGGGGTCTCAAACTTAAATTGCTCCGTGGACCACATGAGGACTTACAAGGTAACCAGCAGGCCTCATTATGATGCTGATGCAACAATAGTGGTACCTGAACTCAAATTTATATCTTATTTACTGTGGAAGGTATCATGAATTACAGGCAAATTATTTCTAGCCATCACTATGTTCATATTAATCAATTCTAGCTGTCTAAGGAACTTGTTCACTCACTAGCTGAGCTCTTTAAAACACCAGTGAATAAACTAATGTAAATGTTATTCATTTCATTCATTTTCATGGCCGATTTTCTTTCAGTGTTGGGCCTAATTACTAACTTTTCAGAAAAAGCATAATTTGCCCTTTTAGGCCAAACTTTGGCAGGCCATAACTCGGCAGCAGATAGAGCTAGAGAGCCGTTCAAACCCTGTAATGACTAGTGGCTTCGTAGTTAAGAATAAGAAAAACATTTTTTAAATTTGGATGGGGGGTTTTGGGCCAGTGGGCTCATGATGGGGGTCTGTTTTTTGGTTAATTATATGACGTCATCATCCGATCCCACACGTCAATATTGGGGCTTGCAGTATTTTTGGATTCTAGGCTAAAATACGCGTTTTTAGAGCCCTTGATCAAGTTTCTCACATTTCTGGTTCAAAAGTTATGCCAAAAATATTCCAAATATGTCAGGAATTCCCAAGGGCCTTCAGGGGTTTTCCCATATTCATATTCTACCATTTTTTCCATAACTCATCAACCAGAAATGCTAAAAAGTCCATCAAACCCTCTAAAACCTCGTACCATAGCCTAGAATGCATTTAAATCTCACGCGGTTTTGTGCTGCTGATTCTGATCGATTCACGCACTGCCATTGGCCGTTGACGTCGCGGATTATTTGTAAAAACATGTCAAAACATCCTGTGGTTTTGTAAACATAGCCAAAAAGGCCGAAATCGCACGGCTAAAAGGTTTTTTTTCAGCCTAAACTACAAGTCTTTCCCCATTCAGACCGGATTTGAACAGCTCTCTAGCTTGATTCCTATGGCGAGTGATGGCCATTTAGAAAAGGGATGTTTTCCAGCCCAGACTGGGGTTTCGGGGTGCTGAAATTTTCACCAATTTTTGGTGTTTTGTCCATAATTTCAGCTGCACACATGCTAGATAGTCATTCAAGGGCTCTAAAGACACAGATTTTGGCATAGTTTCCAAAAAAATCTTGAGCCATAATAATGGCCCAATGGGTTAGGGCCAGGTAAAGGTAGCCAAAAACATCCCTACTTGTGGCGTACCCCCAAAAAACTCCCCACCAAAAACGAAAAATTTTTTTTTATATTTCGACTACAAGCTTGCTGAATCTGTAGAGGGTTTGAAGAGCTCTTTAGCTCAATCGCCTGGCGAGTTATAGGATTGCAAAGCTCTGCATGAAACATGGTTTTTGCGGGACTTAAAGGGTCCCATGTGAACCACTTTTTTACCATCACTTTGCACCACCATAACTCACCAAGCAATTGAGCTAGAGAGTTGTTCAAACATTCAAAAAATGTGCTAAGTTTTCTAGTTTGGATTTCAAAAATGTGGAAAGCTTTAGATTTTATTTTTTTCTAGCATTTCTGGTCCAAAAGTTATGGCCAATAAACCTAAATTTGGATAAATACAAGTAAAAAATATGTTTTATCCCAATTTTAGTTATTTCACCCTAATTTTTGAACGAGAAACCATAGAAAGCTAGTCAAGGGTTCAAAAGCCTCAGAATTTAACCTAGTTTCTATTGAAAAATAACTTGAGAAAAATACTTGGTGCTGTTGGGGCCCTGGGCCCGATAACCTTAGCCAAAAAGGCCTAAACCAAGGGTGGCCAACCTTTTGATTGCATGTGCCAGTTTTTTTCACACTTAATTCAAATGCATTCAACACACAGACATTCACTTCCTTTAAAACGTATAGGAATATGGACATATTTTGAAGTTATAATAACATATTTATTTGCAAAATATATGCTTTATGTTATACGACAAACATATATACAAACATTGCCTAATTTTTTAAATGATGGCAGATGTAACAGGTGTAGAGAAAAGGATCTCACACAACACTTTAATTTCCATTGATCATTTTAATTATTTCAGAAAGTACTAATAGTAATGTATGAACACAATTAGCAGTTACTTGGAAGCTCTACTTGTTTCTTGAGCATCAGTATCAACCTGTGTCTTCCTTTCTATTAACTGCGGAGATTCTTGTCTACCCATATCTTCAACTGAAGCACTGTCTGTGCACACTGCACAAGTAACAACAATCAGCACGCATTGATGTTATTTAATGGAAATCGATTTCGCCATACGGCATCTTCAGTCCAAGTCTTGAACTTGGACTGAAATTTGTAACTGAAAGCAACAGACATCTTTTGTAGTTTGATATATAAGCCATATTGTTACTTTCCTGAGCATAATTTGGCTGCCACCCACCTCCTCAAGACATAGTAACTGGAACCACGTGAGTCAGCTCCGTGCGAAGCGGTCCTACAAACAAGTACAGTATATTCTAAACCTTTTGACGAGCTCCAAACTGAAACTAACATCATCCATTCTGCACCCAAACACAAGTACACAACTTCATACCTTTTCACCTTATACATTGATGTTCATATCTTCTAACTTTATATGTGGCATGGTTAATGAGCACTCAACTATCGACCTTCCTCTGTCTGTGCACTTGGTACATCAGGTGCAATGTCACCATCACGGCAAGTGACTGGCAAATGCAATAGATAATTATTGTTACATGGGGATTGTTAAAATATCACAATGTTGGTTACTGGACTACCTTACCACAGCAAGGAAAACCATATTTATATTTTTAACTACCGTAAAGCCAGATTAGCCTAAAATAAACATAGCATTGCTAGAAAGGACATGCAAGAAAAATAGAATCACTATAATTAATGAGTAGGAGTGACTTAACTTTCTTGTGATCGGAAACATGCAATGCGCCACAGATTGGCCATCCTTGGCCCAAATCTACCCCACTTATGACGTCACTAACAAAAACCCAAGACCCAAAACTTAAAACTTTTTTCATTGCAAACTAGAAGACTATAATTTCTACTGAAGTCTTTTGAGAGTTTGAACAGCTCTCTCGCACAATTGACTGGTGAGTTACAGAGCTACAAAGTGGCATGAAAATAGCAGTTCAATGTCTGATTTTGAAATATAATATTGTGTACACTAGCACTGAAGGTTTTAATGAATTCGTTGCTTTTAGGCTATAACTTTTGATTTCCCTAGAGATTTTTAATTTCCTAGGGGATTAATACGTTGTTGCTTTTAGGCCATAAGTTTTGAACCAGAAATGCTAGTAGGCCAATCAAACCCTCTAAAGACTCATATTATAGCCAAGTTTCTATTAAAAACTTAGCAAAAAATTGGTTTATTGGGTTGGTAGGCCTGATGATGTCATCTAAAAAAACTTTAAATCCACCCCACTTATGACATCGCCCACAAGAAACCTGAAATCCAAATCTTGTCAATTTTTAAAAATCTGGACTAGAAGACTCGTTGCATCTTAAGAGTTTAAACAGCTCTCTAGCTCAATCACCTGTTGAGTTATGGAATTGCAAAGTAGCTCAAAAATAGTGGCTAATGCCAGAGTTCAAAGTACGAGTATATCATACACCATCAGCCAACGTGTTAAGACAATAAAACTCGTTTTTGAAAATCATCGGCTTTATTGATGACATTCCATATTTTTGCAAGTCTAATGTCACAGAATAAGTTCAGGTTTTGAAGAATACGTTGTAACATATAACTTGAAGAGTTAGTTTTTTGTTTTCCACATTATTAAAATTTGCTATGTAATGAAAAAACAACTCTTCAAATGCAGCCTTACATTCTATCTATACAGTTTACTACACAATGCAAAACAAGCTGCATTTATCATGCTCTTTTCATGATAGAAGTTACAAGTCTTGGTGATACAACAATAATGCCTGTTACTTATGTTTGATTTGTTGTGTCTGCTTTGTGAGTGAAAGAGGGCTAACTTCTACTGAAGCACAGCTTAGCACAGTCTTGCACTTTGTTTATTCTGTTGTAGTTTATTGCTCCTCACTCTGGCTGCAGGAGTGTTGAGTTGAAATGGAATGGTCAAGAAAGTTTGTAGCTGTGCTGACATGGAACATGCTGAAGGTCACCAAATCACCATTGGGTTGCAAGTGTGGGAGGGCTAAGAAAGATACAGATATCGCTGTTTTTGTGCAGAACTTTCATTTGCCTAAGACAGTGGTTCTCAACCTTTTCAAGCCACGGACTATTTTCAGACCAGTATAAATCTTTGCGGACTCAAGGTAGATTAAGGCTACGAGAATGATACAAAGACTAGTTTTGGCAAATTCGGTTCATCGTCCACTTTCACAAATTTTAAGGAGAATCCCGTCTCTGAGTTTGTTTCACTGGTTCGTCGAAATAAGGGCTTGTGGTCATCAACGCACATCACCTGATGTCGAATCGTTCAGCAAAGTTATAATTCTGTTCTTTTTATAACGCACCGATGGCATTGCGTGGGAAACTCTCTCCAGAATCTTTCCTCATGAACCG
>Ga0210059_1005728_pt1 | contig 19940 bp, 12 predicted proteins | sample Ectturendosymbi2_FD_188042 | JGI IMG/M metagenome (GOLD analysis project Ga0210059, IMG submission 188042) | Ecteinascidia turbinata endosymbiont from Florida, USA - Sample 2 (SPAdes) (version 2) | ecosystem: Host-associated > Tunicates > Ascidians > Unclassified | place: Key West, Florida... | reverse complement strand
AGCACTTTTTGCACACCTTTCGTCTACTAGGCTCTACATGTTTACGATTGTGTTCGGCGATAGTTCACTTTATCCGAAACAATTGCATTTATTTTGTCTGCTATGGTTGATCAGGGCAAGCGCTGACCGCATTGGCTGCATTAGGCCTGACAATTTCTGTAGCATGATAGAACTGTTGCCCGAGCTCAAAAACATCTGTTGCTAACATAGAAGCATTCAGGCATTTGTTGTGTCTCAGCAGGAAAAAAGGAAAACTAATTTCATTGTAAGCGCAGAGTTGCTCAAAAATCTTGAATGGTAAGAAATATATTCAATACAGTGAAAATTTCAGGGATGCTCTGTTTTTCAAGGCAAGCGCAAATTGCTCAAAAGTCCTGAACAGTGAAAATATTTTCAATACAGTATGTTCAGTGTATATTCACTTGGGGTGATCCGTGTAATTTGGGCTAGTGTAGTGTGTAATCTGGACTAAAGTCGTGACTGGTTATAATGACTTTGAACTGGACCAAGTCCTCGTTTTTTTAATGCCAGGTTTTTCGTGCTTTTTTTAGAACCCTTCTGTTGTCTGTTGCAGCATTGCCCTTAACATCAAAATTTATCTGACTGACTGAGGTAGAGAAATTTTGAAGTTAGTTTTGTGAATGCAGTGTATAATTTGGACCAACCCTGGTGGCGGTTTGTGTAATATGGACCAGTGTTACAAATGACAATACTTGTATACAGTAGACCTACTTGGAAAGTGTTTTACAGGCTATCGTACAGTACTGTACATGGTACAATCACAGTATACGAATGATACAATAGGCACACTGACACATGCATTTCGAGTGCGTGTTTCATTTCCCAAGGTGCAATCTTTAGTAGAAGCGGGCCGCACGGACGTGGAGATTGCATGGCCCTTTTTAGTGCGCCGTGCGCGTCTATAAGTTTCTTCAAGCGCACAGCAACGATAACACAGGCAGGTGCAGTGAGTCACACCCTTCGATCCGGAACCGTCGCATTAACCTTTCCTTGCGCCATTGATGTCGCGTATATATTTGCATCAGTAAAGGCGATTACCGTAAAGTTTCTTGTCTGGAAGAACACAACATGCAAGGAACATCAACTCTTTTGAGTTAACAAGCAACGTAACTACAGAATTTGCCTATAACAGCACCTCTAGGGGATTGCATAAAAAACGTTATTGCCGAAATGACGTCATAAGCGAATTGAAATGCATGTAAAAGATGCCATCGGGACCGAACAAAATGTAACGTTATAGGCGAATTGACGTTACAGACGAAGCCGTTATAAGAAAATTCAACTGTATAGAACAGACTTACAAGAGGTTTCAGGCCCCATTCGGATTAAACTAAAAAAGTTTGTTTCAGGGCAAATTGTTATTTTCAGGGCAAATTTTTTCCGCCCCCCCAGTAAAATGCCTTCCCGTACGCCTATGTGTATAACCCAATTGCAAGTTTTGTTAAAGTTACAGAACAAGATGTGACTTTGACGTACGGAAAAGTAGCACGTGCTAACATTATCACCACGTTCAAGATATTCAATTTAAACAAAAAAAGATTGCGGCAATGACCAGTTTTCAGTCTGTGAACGCCAACCAATTGAGAGCTAACATCGTGAATACGTTGGCGTGATACAGTGTTGCAGTTCTGAGTAGACTGTACCAAGTTCGTCAACACACACCGTCAAATTGATCGGGAACGCAATTAAACAATTCTGATTTTTATTATGAAACTGTACCGTGTAACGTGAACTTACTCGTAGATCAAAGTTATGCAAATTATTTCCAGTCTTGCAAATGTTCTGGTAGCATAACAGAAAATCGACGTTGGTAAAAGCAAGTCAAACGTTTACGTAAAATTCGGCTTACAAGTTTTGCAAGTATTTTCTCCAACATGTCCCATAGGGCAAAACAGCATTTGCAAAAAGGACCAGAATTATTTTGACAGATTTGAAAATAAGTATGAGCTTTCAACATTTTAATCCTGGAGTATAAATCAACACGCAAACCCAATCACCAATGTCCTTTGATCACTCGCTCCTTTTTGATGTTTAGGCATATGATGAAAGCCGTGACGACGGTTCATACGAAAAAAGCCGTCTCAAATGCTAAGGGTCTTTCATTCAGAAGGACGTTTTTAGATATTGCTGCTGAAACAAAGTTTTCCTTGCAAATATCCGGGCATCAGGTGATGCAGTAGAAAATTAGTGAGTCAGGACCGGAAAACTTAAGGCAAAAACAAAGATGCTGCATTCGCTCATTTGCAATAAAACCAGAGGAGTGCTGAGTGTTGCAGCTAGCATTTGCTTGGGTGTAATTCAATTTTCATTCTTTTGTCGTGCTTTCACATGATTTTCAAGAACTTACTGAAAACATGTCGCGTTTGCCAATGTAATTTTACAAAAAATTTGTCTGACGGGTATTCGAAAAATAATGTGCTGTTTTCGTATCAGGGCAAACGTTTTTTTGAAATAATCTCTCGCGGCTTTTTCAATTTTTTTTGCGAAAATTTCTTATCCTAGGGTAGAAACGACGTAATAAATATCATTCCAGCGTGTAGTTGATATGTTGATATTCTAAGGTGTGCAAAATATCGATAAACTGCGCGGCTAAGCCTCTCGTATGGGGTTGAGTTTTCTTCTGCATTTTCATGATGGCTCTTTCAACAACTGAATCAAGACAACCCTCTCCTTTGTGCAAAGTAAAATTGGGTATGCTGACAAAAACTCCATATCTCTGTATCCATCAATTCTGTCGCATGGCGAAAAGTATATGTCGAATGAACTGACATAGCGCTTCGTCTAAATCGGTTGGTATTTTTGTCGTTAGACGGCGAATTTGCTCGATAACTGAAAGAATTTTACACTGATTTCAAAAACACTTTGCATTTCTCAAGCATTTTTATGCCTGATAGTCATCTTTCACAAGGCACTTCACTTAGAAGAAACAACATTTGCGGTCGTTTCAACGCTGTTTCAATTAATATCTCTTACAAAACATACAAAAGCACAAAAACACCGATTGTTTTGCAGAACCATCTTGCAAATGTGCAGAAAAATCAGATGTCTCTCAGCAATGGCATAATGCGGCTCATAACTCGAATTTGCAAATTTTCTTATCGTCTGTATTCTGTGAAAATAGTTTGTATCAGAAGCGATTCTGTCCTCAAGAGCCGTTTGTTTTTTGCAAAGTGCTGTCACTTCTGTCGCTGCAACACGTTTAAACAAAAGACTGCTGTTTGAAATCTGCGTAGTCGTAGCCTATTTCATTTCGTTCAAACTAGAACGGAAAACTTCTTGCAACTTACCTTGGTAATGAAATGTCGCCTTTTTGCCACATCACGCGTTGTTTTTCGTATAGGCGTAATGACGTTTCTTTCATATTGCAATTAATTTGGGGAGACGCTATCTTTGTCAAAGTGGTCGCAGTAAGTTTTAGTTTGAGCTTCATGGCACGAAACAACTGCAAAATTCGCTTTTTGCAATCGAACCAATTTAGTCTTATGAAAAAGATATCGTGTTTGAGAACCGTCAAAAACAATATTATTACTCCAGTTAACAATAGCGCTGTTTGTTTTCATAACCATTTGTATTTTTCGTTGGTACTTGCACGGTCACAAACCCAGCAACAAAAACTTTGCACCGGTGAAAAATTAAGGTTTTCGCTGAACAAATAATCATGTCCTCAGGCTGACAGCAACGTTGAATAAAAAACGTAAGTTTGACTAAGCTTGGGATTCCCAAACTTTCTCTGGCCATGTACCCCTTCAGAATTTCAACAGATGAGCGTGTACCTCTAAAACAGTGTTTCTCAAACTTTTCATTCCATCCACCCCCTTACACTTTCGACATGCCGTTTGCGTCTCCCAAGCCTGATAAAGCACACACAAGGTAGTAAATTTAAATAATTTTACTTCATGGAAGTATTAAATAGCTGAGCCAAGCTATTCAATAGCTTAACTAAGCAACTGTATTACGACGCTAATATTACGTTCAAGATTTTTGTGAAAATAATCCACACTGTAGCCGGACACACAGACGATCCAGAGTAAAAATTTAACGGATAAATTGCTTTAACAACAAGTTCCAACGAATATCTTAGTAACTTAAAATTTGCAAGAAACTAACATGTCATAGCAGTAGGCTATTGAAGCTAACGATTGATTAGTGGTTGAGCGTTTTTGCCCCCTTTGTGTTGTTTCCCCCCTATCTCCCCCTTTGGTTTTATCGCCCCCTTGCCCCTCAAAATTGCCCCAAGGGGCTGATTCCGCCCACTTTGAGAACCACTAATCTAAAATTTCTTGTGACAAAAAGACTGAGGAAGATAATAAAATATATTTACCATTAAACAAATAGGCCTACAACAATTGTAGGCTCTAGCTTTGCAACAGGCTGTTTGAGGAACCTCCTGCCTGGTTCTGCTCCCATCTTCTTGCAATGATTCAACTTGCACTCATCATTCAGCAATAATAGTTATGCCACAACAGTGACCCACACCAAGCGAATCAATCGCAATTTATAGCGTTAAGGAAACTAGTTTCGTGTGTGACACATCGTACACGGATTATTTTTACAACTGGTGCGGTATTACGCACGTTTGCAGCCAATCCATTCAACACTTGTATATTGCACTTTTCGAAACTAGAATGTTAACAAAACGGTGGTTGTCGAATTTGCTCTCGATATCTAAATAAGCTTTCTTTACACGCAGGCTATATAAACTACATCCTATTCAAAGCTGCTGTTGTGAATAAGCCGAAACATGGAGAAACAAGGAGATCAGTTTGCAACGCATGTAGTCAATAGTTTGTTCAGGGGCTTTCACTAAAACCAAAGATCAACATCACCTTTTTTATATAATCTAAAATGATGCCTGAAAACTTCGGGGCGGATACAAATGCCCGGTTTTCCCCTTCCCTGGTTGTGGGTCTGATTCAATTTACACACGCGTAAAACCTAGTTAAAAAGAATTTATGACCTTTTCATTGCTTGATTGTTATCTTGAGTTCTATATTCGACTCCAGCGAGAATGCAACAATAAAGGCGATTGATAAACCTGCAGCAATCCACTTACAAAAGTAAATGCACTCTATGTGTGTCTGCAGTCTAAGTTTCATTTATATGTGCATTCAGGTTTTTTTTCTGAACGTTTTAGGGGCCCGATTCGGGTCCCTAGAATTTCAAATCGGGTCCCTAGAATCAGAGAAAATTATCATCGGGTCCCTAAATTCAGAGAAATCGGGTCACTACAGATCCAAACCGGGTTCCTAACATTTTCCTTAAAAAAAACACTGTGTGCATTTGCTGTAAAATGAACAATTCCTAATCATAACTGCTCAATGACTATTATTTTCAGATCATGGTTGTTCAAAAAGGGGCACCCAACAAAATTGATAGCTTAAAAAACATTTCAAGATGAGACTGTGAAATAAACCCTACTTCTGCAAAACATCACAAATTTTAAAAGTTCACCAAAAGTAGCGGTAGAGAATAGCGGTAGCGATAACTCCCTACTATTTTCGTTCAGTAACGGGAGACGTAGCGCCGCTATTATTTTCAGCAAATAGCGATAGCAGTAGCGACGCTATTTTCAAAGTAGCGGTTGCCCACCTCTGAGGGGAAGGTGGGGCACAGTAGGACTAGGGGCACAGTCGTCTTTTTTGATTTATTCAAAAAGTTGAAAACGTTCAACTTTAAAGTTTCCATGGTGATTTAGTCTCATACCAGCTGTAGTACTAAAGTGAATTTTTCCTTGATAGGCAGCCGTTGTTACGAGTTACAGAGCAAGTTGTGTTTTTGCAACCCAAAAGTGATTTATAATATCAGATTTAGATTTGGGTTTTGCCCACGTTAATCAACATCTTCTGTTCTGAGTTTTAGTGACGTTGTAGTCAGGGCAGTGCTAAATTATTTGATAATGCCAGATTTTAGATTCTTTTTAAGTTGAGTTGGTACTTCTTCATTTTATTTTTTAGATATGCATGGGGCACACCTGACAAAAAAATGGGACACACTCAACACATTGCCACTAGGTCAGTCTAAACAAGGTAAAGCTTGAGAGGTTATATTGGAATGCAATACAGAATAATTCTAATCTATGAGAATTTTAAGTTAATTATGTGCTTAAAGGCACATTATATTTTTATGGTAAGGCATGAACTTCAGCATACTGCAATTTGAAGGTTTCATTGAATGTTTGGTATTAATACAAATTTGTTTTGCCATGCAGTGATATTGGGTAATTAGAATGTGAAAAAAGTGGAGAGGCAGTCAGCAAAAGCCCTATTTCACATGGGATATCACGTGAACATTATGCAATGCATGCAACCCAACTTTTTATTGACCAGTCAGGTGTACCCCATGCTCATGTCGAGTGTGCCCCATGCATGAGCACACTCGACAGAAAAAGTACCCTTTTTAAATTGATTGCAAATTTTTTTCTGAAGGGCGTTGTTTTCATGTTGTGGCATGATATTGTGTATATAGAGTTGTTTTATTGTGTGACAAATTTTGAGCTTGTTTGGACTTGAAATAAAGTAGCAGTGGTTCAAAATGCAAAAAAGTGTCGACTGTACCCCACTTTCCCCTAAGTGTACTGTGGCCGATTCCTGATGCAGGGGGATCCAAGTAATTGCCAATGTGTGGGGTCAGGTATAGAGAGGGATGGGAATTGGTCTTGAAAGAGCATGCTTGTTTGGGGCCTGTTGTTGTTTGTGTGGTTGATAAGAAGTAACTCACATTTAGAATTATTTATCTCCAGGCCAGTCGAAGATAGATCATTCCTAATTCCTGATTGTGATGGCGTTACTGAGCACGGTCTGTGGGTCTCCACCAATACATCCATCGTCAAGACACCAAATATTGAGGTCAGCTTTGACCTTGGATGTTACTTCATGGATGGCAAGGGCGAAGAGGGCTGGGCTGAGGGCAGAGGTGTGTTTAAGGGGAGGCGAGCGAGGCGCTTGCCTCGGTCCCCCTCTTGTTGGGGGCCCCCTTGAGGTGTTACGCACATGAATTTTCCTTATTTTTGGTGATAAACGTATTATCCACTCACATAATGTGCTACAAAGCAGATCATAAGCAAGTGCTCTACTTTCAAAGGGCGCCTCTACAGAAACTGTGCTGTGCAGGTACTTTGCTTTCAAAGGGGCCCCCAATAGCAACTGCAATTTGAAGGTAATCTGCTCCAAAGGGGCCTCCAACAGATACTGGAATGTGTAAGTACTCTGCTTTTAAACTTCACTGAAGGGGCCCCTGAATAAAACTGTATTGTGTAAGTACTCTGCCTTCAAACGGGCCCCCAACAACAACTGTAGCCTATTGTGTGAGGAGCTTGCTTCCACCGGGCCTCCAACAGCAATTGTAAAGTGTAATTGCCTCGATTTCAAAGGGCTCCCAACAGTAACTGTAATGTAAAATTCCTTGCTTTCAAAGAGGCCCCCAACAGTTATTGTAATATGAAGTACTATGCTTTCAAAGGGGCCCCAAACAGCATTTGTAATGCGTAAGTAGGCCTACTATGCTTTCAAAGGGGCCTCTAACAGCAACTGTAATGTAAAATTTCTTGCTTTCAAAGAGGCTACCAACAGCAATTGTTATGTGCAAGTACGTTGTTTTCAAAGGGCCCCCCAACAGCAATTTAACGTGTAAGTACCTTGCTTTCAAGTGGGCCACCAACAGCAATTGTAATGTTCAAGTACTATGCTTTTAAAGGGGCCCCAAACAGCAATCATAATGTGTAGCACTATGCTTTCAAAAGCACCCCATCAGCAACTGTAATGTAAAATTCCTTGGTTTCAAAGAGGCTGCCAAGAGCAATGGTAATGTGTAAGTACTATGCTTTCGGAGAGGCCCCCAACAGCCATTGTAATGTGTAAGTACCTTGCTCTCAATAAGCAAGGCCACATTAATGCTTCTTATCAAGTAGCAGAAATGGCATTATCTCCGTATTATGAGTAGACCTACTAATTTTTCCACAGGTATTTCAGGTATTGTAGGTGGTTTGAATTTAGCCCATGCTTGAAGTCACAGGTTATTTGAAGCTTGACTAGTAAGTGATTGGTTTGAAGTAGCCTAGACTTGCTAGGTGATGCTGAAGTTTTTTTGCCAGCTCTTAGCCACTGTAACTTGAATCGTTTTTTCTTAGCACAGATTTAATCAATTGTGTAGACGACTTGCTAGAAATGTTTCCGATAAGGTAAATGACGAATTATTTCCTACTTTTGCACATTTTTCAAACGACTAGTGCCAATGCAAGATGAGGGCAGCCCTGACTCATCAAGACTCAAACTTACCAAAACAAGTCTCAGGATGGATGCTTTTGTATGCTATGTTCTTGTAGTTAAAAGGATGAAATTAAAAACAATTTTAGTGTTTTAAATCTTCTTGGTTTGTTGTTTATGGTTTCATGTATTCCCATAAAGACATGAATGTGAACAAATTCAGGATACCAACTACCAAGCATTAAAGGGGGAAACTTTGTAGTTTATCGATGGTGAATGTAGAGAAATGGGGCGTGAAAATAAAGAAGTGCCAACTTGCTATTGCCTAACTTTTATGTGTTGCCAGCCTTGTCTTCCCACCTTTCAGTGTTTCCAAAGTTTGTATCATGAACGCCTTTTTGCATTTTCTCCTGCTATGTCAGTCATGCCGTAGCCTCAGGTACGTATCCTTCGGTGGCCGTATCTTAGGCTTGATCAAAAGTGCTTATCACGGTTGGCTGAGTATGATGACGTCATCAGAGGGCCCATTTTTAGTCCTGCCTCGGGCCCCCCGAACCTTAAACCCACCACTGGCTGAGGGCGTCGCCTTGTTGCACACCAGTGGCAGAATCTAGGTGCATTTACAGTAGAAAAGGGATGTTTTTGAAGAATAGCAGTCCTATATGAATGGGTAGATTTCTGGGAGGTGTTTTTGGATTTCTTGAAGAACAGTGTCTCGGCGTATACTGTTGATGGCATTTTTAACATCAAGTTCAAGTAGAACGTCAAGTTTAAGTGTTTAAGCTGCTGCAATAGCTTCTATTCATCGTCCAAAAAAATCCAGGTGATCTTTAGGTACAAGACGGGGAAAATGTAGTACTGCCTTTGCTATTGAACTATGATATTTTGTGAGATCTTGAGCTTCAACGAGATCTAAAATCCCTGAGCTGCGCCCAGGGCAAACAAACGCTTTTTGACCACGTACGGCAAGTGTCAACTATTTTAAGCCTAATGAAATACATTTTTGAAGTTTTTTCCAAATAATAAAGTAAATTGTAAACAATAAAATAAAATGAAAAAAGTTAATGTATTTTTTCCGAAATACAATTTCCAGAATTGTATGCAACTCTTGCGACTGTCTTGTTTAGGTGTCATTTTTGGACTTTTTGCATCCTCTGAAAGTCGGAGCCCGGAGCATCGCACTTCTTTTCTCTTCCTCAGTATGCCCCTGCACGTGACGCAGTCTTTAGCGCCTTTCCTCACTCTAACTAGAATATTAACATATTTTCTATAAAAGAGATTCGCTGCAGCACAACATTCGCTACTATTTCTCGCTTATACGTAGAGCAGTGCTTCCCAACCAGTGGGTCGCGACCCATTGGTGGGTCGCGACCCATTGGTGGGTCGCGAATCATTTCTAAATGTTACAGTTTTCTATTAGATCGGGAAATTATTGCATTATGATTACGTAACAAATATGCAACAATGTAACAAATATGTAACAATTAGATGTGTTGTGTCGCATTAACTATTTCAGTACGTACGCCCCTAGACGTTGGAAAGTGTAGGTAGGCTACTATAACTATAGGGAGATTAGTAGCTTGTTGATTTCAGGTAAACAGTAGCAAAGATGCAGGTCTTACGTAACTGTTAATCTTAGTCATATATCTGATTGTGGGTCGCACAATAAAACTTGCATTAAAAGTGGGTCGCGAACTGAAAAAGGTTGGGAAGCACTGACGTAGAGGCCATTGACGTGTTACCACCATACAGCTCAAATCCAATTACATGCATACTTCTACTTTTTCGCGGAGGATGTGAGTGTGATGATTTCTGCATGCCTAAAGCTAAGCCTTGCCATTATTTGGTCAGGATGACGAAGCAAAAATGGCAAAAATGGTCGACTACTTTTCATGAAATCGTTTTCGCAATTCCTGCAACAGCTGTTTAATACATGTCCAGTTTTTTCTTCGTAGAAAAATGAAATAAGAACCATTCTATAAACAGAAAAGAGTTACAAAACCTAATTATGACAGAATTCACTACTCCAGTCAATTCATAAGATTTAAAAAGTGCTTTGAGTTCAGTATTTCTATAGAGTTGGCCAGGTAAACAAGAAACACATTGCCGTAGGCAGCAAGATTATTTTATAAGAACAAAAAATTGCTTGAGTTTTGCAAACTTCGCGCACAACTATTTTCGGTTATTACAAAATCATGCAAATTTCTCCGGTATTTCTTGTTTGTTTATATGAAAATGTCATCGACACACTTTGCTCAACGTTAAGAAAATATCGCTGAGTTTCAAAAGATTCAACGTTTTGAAACAACTTGCAATATGTTTGCCCAATTTTCACATCGTTTTGTTAGTTTTTATCACGTTTTACCTGATTTTCAACAATTTTTCATCTGCAAAACTCAAAAGGCACATGTCATCCCTACCTCAATGCCTCCTGTTACAACATGGCAAAACTTCAAGAGTTAGATCATGAAAAGTGAATGCCTTTATATACTTGAATTGATTACAAGCAAGTTAAAAACAGAAAATAAATCAGCAGTGGGTTTGCTTACACACACAATGTCTTATAGGAACACAAGGATATGTCAAAACAGGCATGCAAATTTTGGCTACCTGAACGTACCGTATATTGTAGCGAAGAAAAAACAGTCCAAAATAATTTCGTCCTCCCGAAGATTTTCAGCTGGATGCCGCCCTGCTTCATAATAACATCATGAGTGGCGGAACCTTTTTCAAAGTGGGGGCACAAGCGCACGTTTAAAAAACTACAGAATATTTTTGTGGTTTGAATTGTCAACTGTGACGACACAAGCATTGAAATATGACGCCATTACCTATACACCATATGAAGGTCTAAATAACACTATTTTAGACAAAATTACACCACTATGAAGACGTACCGGTGAACTACCTGAAGTTCAAATAGGCTGCTACAGGGGCGATCCAGGTCAGCAGCGTCACTCGGGATTATTATACGATTTAATCTGGCTGAATAAAACCGTTCGACGCTTGCGTCACTGAAATTTCTATTTGCTTTCATTCTGGCTAGTATTATTGTTGCTCTGTGACGTTAGTTACGTAATCATAAATGAGAAGTTCTCATGGTAACTTCTCCATTGTTGAATAACGTATGACACAGAGCAATGATAACGCCAGTCAGTCCTCTGCTTGCTAGGCTCATTCATATTAGCCGATTTATTGGACAATTTATCGTTCGCTTGAAATTAATGTCGAAAATGGGAACTGTACATTGGATTGGACTTAAAATCCAATGTTTTATACAAATCCATTGCTTCAAAATATATTCAGTCCGATGTAAATTATCGGCTACTACAGTGGCCGGTACTTTTTTGGCCATAACTTGCCAGCTGCTAGAGCTAGAGAGGTGTTCAAACCCTCTGCAGATTCAGCAAGTCTTCTAGTTTCAATTCATAAAAAATTTTTTGATTCCAGTTCAGAGTTCTCTGGGGGGATGTCACAAGTGGGGGTATTCTGCGTTTTTTTGGCCAACATTACATGGCCCTGGGCGTCACCCCAATGGCCATTTTTGCGCTAGTTTTTTTCTTGATTCTAGGCTATCATCCGAGTCTTTAGAGCCTTTGATTGACTTTCTAGAATATCTGTAGCGAAATTTATGGCTCAAAAACTAAAAAGTGGTAAACATTGCACTCCCACAAACGTTAACCTGGGGTATAGTACACCCCAGGACATAACTGGCCATAACTCACCGTCAGATAATGTTAGAGAGCTCTTCAAACCCTCTAATGACTCGTGAAATCCTGTAGTTTAGACTGAAAAAAATTTTAAGCTTGAGATATCGTTTTTTTGGTGATTTTTACATAATGAGAGGATGTTTATGCATATTTGTTTACATTTGAATGACGACATTATCCCCTGGGAGGCGACCAAAGGAGCCGATTTTGTGACTCAAAGTTGTTTAGGATTCTAGGCTGTAATACGAGTCTTTTGAGCTCTTGATCGATTTTGTAGTGTTTCTGGTTCCAAAATTATGGCTAAACATCCAGAAATTAATTAGGGAAATTCCCCAACTTCCTGTCGGAAGTCCTTCCTGTTTTTGCGTTTTTTTGCATAACTTTGGCACCATAAATGCTAGAAAATCAATCAAGGACTCTAAAGACTCGTATTACAGCCTAGAATCCAAACAAACTTTGAGCCACAATATCGGCTCATTGTCTGGGCGATGACGTCATAAAAGATAAACCAAAAAATGTAAAACATACTGCAACCCCGACGACATCCACCAAAAACCCCAAACCCAAATCTCAAAAGTTTTTTTTTTTTCAGTGTAAACTACAAGACTTCATGAGTCTTTCGAGGGTTTGAATAGCTCTCTCGCATAATCTGCTGGCAAATCATTTCTGGTCAAGCTAGCCGTTAGTGGGCGACTCACGCTTTTTCTGCAATTTTTTGATTTTTGTGACAAATGGGGTTTTTCAACCATAATTCTGGTTCCAGACACGCTGGAAGGCCAATCAAACGCTCTTAAGACGCGGATGATCGCCTAGCATCCAAAAAATTTTGAGCCAAAAAAATAGCTCATTGGTTGGCGCCCAGGGCCACGTGAAGTTGGTCAAAAATTCAAAAACATGACCTCATTGTGACGTCACCAACAGAAAATCCCAAACCCAAATCAAATATTTTTTAAAATCGAAACTAGAAGACTTGCCGAATCCGTAGATGGTTTGAAGAGCTCTCTAGCTATAGCGGCTGGCGATTTATGGCCAAAAAAGCGCTGGCCACTAAGTGGCCGGCGCGGGCGTTAAAGGGTTTGCCTAGGGCAGCTCTGGCTCTGATGGATGAGCACGAGCGAACGAAGTTGATAGAACGCCTGCTATGAACGATATTATTTTGTTCAGGTCACCTGCATCATGAACGCGAAAGGCCAGACACGGAACGAAAATATATGAACAGTGACAAGGTCCAAAGGAAAGAGCCCGAATTAACAACTTCGTGAAGTGGGACCGTGGGTGGTGTCACAAATATACAAAGCAAGCAAGCTCGCGTTCTATACAAATCATAATCGAAGACTCGGGCTGTGCCCGAGGAGCCCGTGTGCCTGAGTCGCCACTGGGTTGTTAAAAACACCAAGAACACAGCTTAAAAAGCAGGCAAAACTGACACACCATTGATACCTACCTTAAACATTCAAAATCACAACTTTTCCACATTTTCAACACAGAAGTAACATGACTGAATACTCATTTCACAACTGCATTAGATACCGGAATGCAAAGACAAGACAAAGCATATGCAGCAACTAGCAAGTTGTCTGCTGTAAGGATGCCAATTGTGTTGCCAGTGCAGAAATAAATTTAGCTATTTAGTGTTGCCAGTGCAAAAACAAAAACACAATTGAAATTGATCTGTCAAATACTTCATTTTGCGTATAAGATTCAGCAAAATTTCACTATTTAGAATGGTGTTAACACGCTTGAAATTACACCAATTTTTCAATGGTGTGGCACGAACTTTTTCCTACACACAAGCATGGGTGTCAGAAAGGGGGCAGGAATTTGAAAACTTCAGCAAATAAAGCTGTTATCTTAGTTTCGAGTGGTAAAAACCAAAATTCACCACTTTTGGCCAGCACCTAGAAAAACGTTTGGAAAAATCCACTATAGTGCACCCCTGGGAAAAGCCCTTCCGACGCCCATGCACAAAAGCATGCAAAATTACGCCATTTTTTGTAAACAATTGTGTTGTATTACACCATCTGGCAATAGGGTTGCCAGATGGCCGGTATTTCACCGGCCTGCCCGGTATTTTACTGCTAATTTAGCAGAGGCCCATAAAAGGCCGGTATATTGAAAATCAGTGCCTGAAGCCAGTATTTTGTAAATAAATAATTTGCCGTGACTTCAAACAGAAATAACGCAGTATTTCTCAAATTATAATGACTCTAGTAGTGAATCTTGTCAGGACAGATCCTTCAGCAAAGTTTATTTGCTACTGTTGACGCAATCCTTGGTGAGATTGCACGTCACACACACTGAAATGTAATGAGTAGGGTTACTAAAAATCAATAAAGTCAAAATTTTTCTGCCTCTTTCAAAGCTTATGAAACGTCCACCAACCAAATCTCAAGCTGATACCATGAGCGATTACAAAGTTATCAGGTCAAAAAAGTCAACATTTATCAGTAGGTCAAAATTTATCGTTAGGTCAAAATTTCTCGCAGCGCAGTTTTTTTCTCTTTATCGATATTTTATTAAAGCTACAACAACAGATATTGATATGATTTTGCAAGTTTAGTTGAAATTTTGGCATAATATTGGATTTTTTGCGACTTCTGACGTAATAATATTGTTTTGCCCATTACTGGATCAATTAAAGTACACTAGACATGGTAGTACTTGATGCTCAAGCTATAACAATGTAAAACCTTCTCAGTGACTTCAGGAGAGTTATTGACTGTGGATATTTCTCTTGTGCGTTTGGACTGATTTTCGTTTATGGTTTGTTACTTCTAGTTTCGTTGGGTCTTTCACACTTTCGATATTTGTTTCATTTCAACAGAAAAAAGATATTTGACCTATCGCTTTGACGCTTTGTATTCTGCGTTTCAGTTGCAAACGCAGGAAATTGATAGGTCAAAATCAAGACAAATGTTTTCAATTATAAAGTCAAAATTTTAAATTTTTAGTTCAAAAATTGGTTGCCTTAGTAATGAGCCATCCAAAATACGGGCAAATTATTAATTGTAGCTTAAATACTGATTGTCTCTCTGTTTTCCCTGGGCCGCTTGCGAAATACGACACAGCTTAGATATGGCACTGTTGACAAATCAAAATGGCCGGTATTTTTACAAAACACATCTGGCAACACTATTCAACAACACCAATGCGGTAAGCAAGCCATAGCAGGGTGACAGACTGTGCACGGTGTATTCTGCCAAACATTACAAAATCCTGCCAAATTCACTGCCAAATTACAAACCACATATTATAAATAATATTGACAAACTACTGACAAAACTCTGCAAAATTTCTTTCATTACACGATTTACTTTGACAATGGACCCAAAAATAATTGTGTTACTTAAACTTATTTAGGCAAAATTCGAAATTCAAAAGTGGGGGCCCAGGCTCCCCCAGAAATAAAAGGGCCTAGGCCCATACGGCCCCCGGTTCCGCCACTTATGGATGACATCCTTTGAAAAAATTGATAGGTTTTCATCCACGTAACTTTTCTAAGTACTCACACGACACACTATTCCTCTTTTGCAAAACAATCCCAGCGTAACTACAACCTGCTCAGCTAGATTGCTTTGTCTTCAAGCCAGCGTTTCTCTTATACCGTGGTTTTCGACCTGAGGGTCGCGATCCCGCGAACCATTTTTGGAGAAGTCCTGAGCAGATATTTTATGTAAACAGCAGCATTACATTCGCTTTATTCGATTGTTAGATGAGGTTCATTGGGTTATAGTGGGTTGTTATGATGAATCGCGGTACGATAAAAATTCGAAACCCCTGCTCTAATAGCTGCATCACTATGCCTATGGCTGCAGTCAGGTCTGTGGTTCATTGTTATCGCCACACTCCACAACGTTGTTTGCGCCCAGTTGCATGGATAAATCAGCATTGCATCTGTGCTTGACTCTTGGAGTGGGTAGGCAAACAAGCAGAGTTGACACCAACCGCCCAAAACTATTTTTGCTTTAAAAATAACATCCGAATCAAGTGCTTCAGTTCTCCAAAAATTTTGTACAGGTCAAGCCTGTTATAAAAAATACGTTTTACAAGTTCCTCTCTTGGAAGTGTTGAAATTAAGTACCATAAAAAACAAAATGGAAGAAAAAGCCATTAAAATCCAATTGTGTTATCTTATCTTTTTATTATTTCATGTTTTTATTTCCTTTTTTCTTTTTATTCACTCAAAAGGGCACCTTTTCACAGATGTCCTGGGTCAACAATAACACAACACATTTCATCCAAGACAGGTTACCACTGAAGAACTTGCAGTGCATCAGTGAAACATTAACACTGCTCCACTAGGTCATTTTTCCTTTGCTTGTATTTTTAATATATATCCTTTTTGTAATATTGATCATCTTTGTAAATGTATGCTGGGTGACTGAATAAAGTGATTTGAACTGAACTAAAGTGCAGTCACTCAAAAGTGTGCTTGGTAACTAAGGTTAAAGACAGGTTGGCCCTGCAGGAGACAGCTATGAGCGCAATTGCCATAAGCACACCATAAAGAATTTAACCTACAGCAAACGAAATACTGAATGGTGAATGTGTTTAATAAGAGCATGATCACATGCATTTTTTGTGATTTAAAGACCTTACTGCAGTTGAAAACCCAGGTAGTATTTCAGGTACCATTTTGAAGACCCAGAAATTAGGTTAGATGGCATTATGATCCATAATAAGCGACATCGTGGTTTTTACCTAACATGCTAGAACGACTTTTTACAACAAGTATTCCTGCGTTGATAAGCGTTGTTCCGGAAATTATTATGCAAATAAAAGTGCTTTTCCAAAAAATTGCTCCGTGTCTTTAAATGACATTTAGCACAATGGTCTTTTGGGCATAAGCAGCAATAGACCATTCCTCAAGTGTCGATCTTTATAAGGAAAACATTCGCAACAACAGGGCTCCCCTGAGACGATCCGAGCAACCGGCGTGCTGTTAAGCGACGCAGCGAACCGCTGCGCAGCTTCCTGACGTAACCGTTCAGCTGTTGCCGGGTAAATTTACGAACAGCCCATCTTCAAGTGGGAGTGAGCCCGCCATTCTAGTCGCGATGTAAGCCTTGAAGGTAGCAGACGCCGCGGAGGCAGTTTCATTCTTCTTGTACTGGATCTTGTGGCAGCAGCGAGGAGACAACTGGCCAAAGGTAAGGCTAGGCATGTGGAAAGATCTTTTATTTAAATATGTTCATTCCTGGCCTTAGCGCCGAGTAGAAAAAATGGTGCATTGAAAACTAACACTGCGCAGACAACAGCTCCACTTTTTTGGGTAGTTCTAAACTGAGAGCATTCGAAACAGGAATATGAGACCGTGAAATTTTTTCATACACAAATGTGTCTATCAGAAGAATTAAAGTTACGATTTTCAAAGCTTTTCAATCAAACTCGAGTTTAGATGAAAATTTAAAAAATGATGGAAGTTAAAATTCGAAGATCACACTCAAAAAATTTGGCGTTAAAAATTCAGGAAGAATGTTTATAGTTGCGGACCAGATTGGCGTTTGTTTAAAAAGCGACAACGTTGCTCATGGCTTCATTAGAAGCTGTAGCTGTCAAGGAGATGATTTTGTTCTTTTTCACACTGTGAGTAGCTTTATTTACAGAAAAAAGCTGGAATTGCAGATTTTAATCGTATTGAATTTCTTAACGTAACCTTGGTCGCTTGTTTATAGAGGATGCCGTTTAAGAAGCCCCCACCGCCACCACCTGGTGTGGAAATCGACTTGACTGATAAAGAAGTCCAAAAAGCAGCGTCCATGATACAGAAGTCTTTCCGCGGTCACCGCGTGAGACAGAAGCTTAAGCAGGACGGTCCACCCAGGTATTCTCTAAGGAAGTTTCTAAAAACCATTGTCATGACAATCGAAAGACTGAGGTAGAGCCGTAAAATTTAGTAAAACGTAGTAAAAGTAAAAAGTAACAGATAAACAATACCGAACTAAGCGAACAAATGTAAAACGCTTTTCGCTGCTTGAAACAACATGTGCTCCTGCATATTTCCGCATACGCATACGCTTAAATGCAATAACTGCTTCTCGAAGGTTCCACGAAGAGCTGAAGGATGTCACGCTCGTCGAAGGAAGCGCAGCTAGGATCGATGGCCGACTGGGGGGATTTCCGGATCCGACAGTGAAGTGAGTGCAAAATATAAACAAGTCTCGTCCGAAGTGTCTAGTTATCGCTTCACTCACGGAATGTCCAGGTGTTTATCGCCGGCATCTCGTTTCGACGCCTCCGCATATTTTTTACCGCAGATCTTCAATTCGGTTCGATAACTGATAACCGATATAAAAAAAGATAAAAATCTTAGGGATGAATATCCTAGGAGATTTACACTTTGCTGGTAAACACGTGCTTGTCAAAATTAGTTTACATCACCATTTCTTTTCTCATTGACGTTACCGCAAGTCATAGCATGCGTAATTTCTGGCGACTGGTTTTACCTTTCGTGACTGCATTTATTTTTTGCATATGCGGTTACTTTGAGTGTTGCGCAGAATTTTATGCATTTGCGGTTATAAAACCTGTTAAACCCGTCGAGTGCCTTAATCGTTTCATCCCATAACCAAGTATTTCGTAGAGAAAGCCTGAGCGCTGCTCTGGGGCCGGTGCAATGTTTACAAAGTCCGCTGTGTTTACAGTTGCACACTTGATAACTCCGCGATAATGATATCTTTGCACTTGGCCGTTGGTGTACATACAGTGTGCACCCCGCTCGATACATCTTTGGAACAACCTCTTAAACGCCAATGGATGAAACCCTTACTTTCTCGCAACACGCATACTAAACAAAAATACGAACCACAATTTCCGCTTGAGAATTACCTTTACATCCGCGCGAAGAGCTCATGTCGGTTTGTAGTTCCTAAACCACTGCCTGAAGTGAATCTGATATTTTTCATTTTTTTAACGCAACCAAAGATAGCTTCCCTTCGGCAAAAGTTAAGTATATTTTTTATTTTGCAACAGTACTCAACAATTCTCAATCAGTGTGTGTTTCTGCGAAAACCCGTTTACAGTAGGTTGTACAACACAAGGTGGCAACTTTGGTTTGTTAGCCAACTGCAAAAGAGCATTTTAGGTATGGAGGCCTATGCAAAAGTTAAAAAGTTTGTTGTTATTGCACAAAATATTTAACCAAGCCTGCATTTCTTTGACTACAAATTGCAAAATATTAAGTGGCTTTAAATTTCCAAATGACTTCCTTTTAGGTTTAATTTTTCCGAAAGGTAATGTCAATTTAAAAATTTGGTATTTATCTGTATTAAACTTGTTAATGCTGTGTCAGTGTTGATCATTTACATTAAAAAAATTCAATATCAAACAAAATCTCACTGTTTGTCCGGAGAAATATTGATGTTCTGTTGGACAACCTGATGTTTTGTTTGAAGAGTTAGAATTGACGCTCAATACAAATTTAGTGGAGCTAACTAATGAATGGTTTCGAAATGAGAAATGGACAAGTTTGACTAAGAAAACCCATGCTGCTCATAAAAAGCTTTATCGGTCCGGCACTTCGTCTTGGTACTATATATTGAACATGGTTATCTTGGAGCGTTGAGCGTGGATAAAAACAAAGAGCATTTAAACGTATCTTGTCAGTAGCTTCACATGTAGGTCAGTCACACAGACTTCTTGTCAAACTTCTATTTCAAAACTTTTAACATCAGAAGTCATCGTTACCTCCAAGCGTTTTTTAACAGATTCCGACGAGGAGTTTCCCGTTCAGCAAATACATTAGCCTGCAGGCCACTGACGTTTCGAAACAGTCTTCAAATTACAACCGCTTAAGGAATCAGGGGTGGGCAAAGTTTTCAATAAAAGAGCCACGTGCGGAAATGCAGAACTACGAGAGAGCCACAAATTCTGTTTGGAGTGTTAATACAAAAACAACAAAGCAAGTTTTACAACGAACAAAACAAGTGTTACTCAAAACAATTTAATAGAAACACTTTAATAGATCAACTGGTTTTCCATTCTATTAACTAGCTTTTGAAAATCTGGG
>Ga0210059_1005727_pt1 | contig 19945 bp, 15 predicted proteins | sample Ectturendosymbi2_FD_188042 | JGI IMG/M metagenome (GOLD analysis project Ga0210059, IMG submission 188042) | Ecteinascidia turbinata endosymbiont from Florida, USA - Sample 2 (SPAdes) (version 2) | ecosystem: Host-associated > Tunicates > Ascidians > Unclassified | place: Key West, Florida... | reverse complement strand
GACTATCTGGATTTAACCTACACAGATGGGAAAATAGCCACCCATGAGACCAGGGGGTCTGTTTGGCTATCATGACAAGTCCTTTTGTACCGCAGGTACTCAGCATAAAAGTCGATAAAATATCAAATGCTGTCACTGCAGGTTTCTAAGGCGGGTTGATTAGAATAGGTTACAACATTTCCCTTCTGACGTTGCATAGTACTTTTACGAAACAACAATATCACTGCCTTATCTAAGTAGCACATGCACAGTGCGCAATGACATGAAACAATCCATGTTTTTAGAACACTCTAAATTGATACTGGGTCGAACGCATGTGTTTCAGAATTTCTTACTGTGGCCGTGCCCATTCCAATGCAAGCAAAGCTGTCAGAGTTCGTACACTGCCATGCACATGCAAAGCTGTTTTGTAAAATTTGCTTCGTAGCGAAAGGACACAGTCTACAATCGTAGTCATCTTGTTTTGCACTTTCAACCTAAATGTTATCTGTTGTGTATACCTGCTAGGTTATGAAAAATTTAAATAAGTTTAGGCCTTCCTCAGGGTCACACCAGGTAACGTGGGTTCGTTTTCACTGAAGCGATAGTTTTACGATGTATTTTTATTATGGTAGTGTAGTGTCTATTTTACCGGTGATATTCTGGCGGCAACAGTTCGGCTGGAGCTATTGTGCTGACAGTCTAAGTGGCATGACACAATACAAAGAAAAAGGTCACTCTGTCAGGAAAATGCTGTCTTGCTCGTGGTGCAGTGGTTAGGTGTTACGGCTGCTATGCCAATGGTTTGTGGTTTGACTCTCGCCTTTCTAACATCCGTTTTGATTTTTTTTCTTTGCTTTTTTCCATGCTCTGCTTAAATGTTACCTTTAGGGGTTCGTGTTGTTAGGCTAGGATTAGAGTTAGGTTAGAATTTGGGTTAGCCTAGCTTTAGCGTTAGCTTAGTGTTAGGTTAGGATTGGGTTAGTGTTACCTTAGCATTAGGTAGCAACTAATGATTACGTTAGCTTAGCATTAGGTTAGGGATGGATTAGCTTAGTGTGCCGTCAGGTTAGGGATCGGTTAGGTTAGGGCTAGGTTAGGATTAGGGTTACCTTAGGGCTACGGTTAGGGTTAGGTTGTAGGTTTATCTTTTAGTTTTATTTATTTCCTTTCTACCAAGACTTTTGCTGCTTCCTTCCTAGCGGCAAAATAGACACTGCCTTCTCATATTGAAAGGCGCGATAGCTAGCCTTAAAAATTTTGATCGCATTATCTGAACAAAATATCAGTCAAGCCTTGTATTTCGAAAATGGCCTTTTTAGAATTGCACAGTTGATGATGTTGTTTGCTGCGCAAGAAGTTCTATATGGATTTTGAGTAGTTCACTTTTACATTACAATGTAAAATCATCAGAGCAATTGCAACTCAATCGTTCTTCTACGCAGTGATTTTGCAAGTATGTTTATAACACCTCCATCCTGATAAAGAACGCTCCACAGACACAGTTGCGCAGCTGATTGTCAGCATTGATTTTATAAGTGTATGTATCGATAAACAGCTCTCATTGAGCGGCTGTGTGGCTAACATTTGCTGAATATTCAAGAAGTGAAGTATCCTTTCAGCACCATGTTTATAGGAACAAACAGCAATTGTCATGTAATAAATGAGCTGTGACTGAAAGCAATGACAACTTAGAAATCTTTCTTTGTGTGTTTTGACAATGAGATCAAGACCACCATCTATTCTAAAAAGTTAGCGGCTACTAAGACTTCAAAGTTCAATCATGAAAGTAATAGTCATTTACGATTGAATTGGCAATGTAATTGATTACATTCCATATTTGGTCAGTTCAATCGATTACAGTTACTCAAAAACTGTCATTGATTACGATTGATGAGTATCGTTATCCCATGTCTGGTGGGAAGTAATTATTTATGCTGTGCAAGGACCTGTTGGTCTGGGTCTCACCTTTGTTGCATTGGTTTTGATGGTACATGATGCTTTTGATGTTTGGACACAATGTTGTAAGTTTTAGCCATCTTTTTTCGGACCGCTTTTGATGTATTTACTTGACACATTAGGAGCAGCAAGTGAACAATATACTTTTATTTTGAAATCATACCTGAGCCACCATTTTCGTGCCACTTTGCAACTCCCCAACTGACCAGGCAATAGAGCTAGAGAGCTATTCAAACCCTCAAAAGATGCGGCGAGTCTTGTACTTGGATTTAAAAAAATATTGAAAAGTTTTAGATTTCAGGTTTCTTGCGGATGATGTAATAAGTGGGGTAGGTTTTGGCATTTTTGGCCCGGGTTACTAAGCCCCAACTGCAAGAGCCAATGTTTTGACTTAAGTTTTTAGTGGAAACTAGATTACAATACGAGTCTTTAGAGCCTTTGATTGGCCATCAAGTGTTATTGGTTCAAAATTTGTAGCCAAAAATCAATGAATAATTAATTAGGGGAGTAATTAATTTGTTGTTTTCAGGCCATAAATTTTGAACCAGAAATGTTAGAAAGCCACTCAAGAGCTCTAAAGACTCAGATTATTGCCAAGTTGGTTGGCGTGGTATGTACTGTTGCAACCTTTCCCTCAGCGTGGTGTTGAATGCGCAATTTACAACAAATGGGATGTGCACAAAGAATTGCACCCATTATGTAAGTGGTGGAAACAAGCAATATGATGACGTGTCATCTCCACTGATACAAATCGTGAACAGTTGAACGTAATGTTAGTGGAAGAATTTGTAATCCACTGATCATGGCATGTCATCTCTATAGTGGCTTGTTGCCAGTGTGAAACTTGGCGTACGTGCCACTCCTGTTCTCCGATTGCAACAAAATGAGTTGCCTCAATCTAGAGTAAACTTGGTGAGTGTCTTCTAATAATGCTTGTGTACCTGATGAATGGTTGATTTCACTTGCATATCTGTAATGACAAGAGTGTTCTCTTCTAGTGATCTGTATTGTTTGCTGCTACAAAATGAAGTTTCGCGTGCATGCTGCTCAGGCTATCCGATTGCAACGTTAACATTAAGCTATCTCTACCATTTAGCTGATTCTTTTCATTCTATGTTTTCAGTGCAGTTGTTATAGGACAGTGGATTTTAACCTGGGTTTGATTGAACCCCTAGGGTTTGACAGAACCATTGTAGGGGTTCGACAAAGGTTATCTAAAACATAACTAAAAGGGTGGTCATATCATAGCAAGCTAACCATGGTCACTTAAATTGCCAAAAATGGGGTTCGACAAAAGCTTGGAAAACTACGCAAGGCTACGGGCATGTATGTAAAAGTTAAGAACCACTGTTATAGGATGAGAGTTTATGCATTTCAGAGTATAAATAGTAAGTTTGGTATTTAGTTTGACTATGAATGATTGTTTTGCAGTAAGCCATATGAATTAGTGTATTAACCTAGTTCAAAATCAATGCTGTACTGCTGTCATCTATGCTTGAAAATCAAGTTATATCTGCACTGAATGTCCATTGTGATATATGTGATAGATCAAATTCTGTAATGTCTGATGATACTTCTTCATCAAGGTAAAAATGTTGTTAGTTAATAACAGTACTATCAAAGTTAGGTAGCATAAATGTTGGTCATCATAAGCTTGTATATTGTTTTCATCATGTCGTTTTTGTAAATACTTTACTATGGACTAGAGCTTGTTTTGATTTAAAGAGACCCAAATAATATGTTATATGGAAGAACAGATTTACTTGTTTTGCTATTGACATAGACTAGCACTTTTATTCCTATTTATTTGCAGATTAAATTTATTTGCAAAGCTTTCTTTTCACTCAGGTCACAATTAGACTGATGTGATAAGTCATTCAAAGACTGACATCTCTTAATAAAGTGTCTTTTAGTGTCGTTAATTTGTGTGTAATCAATTAATTGTGAGCTTGAAATTCATGGTATCTGTAATATTTTGGTGCACTCAACTCAGGGTCGAGAGTGACTAAATTTAAGCTGAAAGAAGTGTACAAAAACCATATATAAACACACAAAGCGACCAACCACTCTTTCATTTAACTCTTTGGTGTCCGCTAGGTTTCGGGGATTTTCGGAAAAAAAACCCGCCTAAACACACATGGCTTTGTGCGGGAATTTCTCTGGTCCGGTATGCTCTACGGACCCGGTAAAAGTCTCAAAAGATGTGGCAAGTCTTCTAGTCTGCACTCGAAAAAAAATTTTTTGCTTGGTGATGGGGATTTTTTGTGAGTGACATCATAAGTGGAGGACTTTTAGGCCTCCTTGGCCCATTTCACCTGGCCCTGGGCCCAAACCGTTAGATGGTAGTATTTTGCTCAAGTTTTTTTTCGCTCAAGATAATTCATTAGTTTGTTTATTCTAGATCACAAATTTTGAACCAGAAACGCTAGGAAGTGGATCAAAAACTATAGGTCGATTTGATTGTTCATGTCTGAAAATATTGACTGTATTTTCTATGAATCTTTTTCTGAAACTCTGTATTGTTGTCTACTTGAAGTTGAAGGTATGCCGGTGCTGAGCAGAATGTGGGTATAGATATTGTACATAGCACAGGTCTACCCTTGAAGGCCAGAAAAAAGATCTTGCAAGGCCATGTGGGTGTAGGAATTTTACTTGCATCATGCTCTTGATCATTCACTGACATCGCCATTGAAATCGAACAGAGTTGGTCTGGTAGTGAGATTTTGCTGCTCAAAATCAAACACAAGGTTGTAATGATCCTAGTATGAGACCCTTTTAACGCCAATTTTTTTGTTACCTAATGGAATTAAATGGTGAAAATTCCTGGTTGCTGGTACGGCCTTTTCAGCTATCTAGTGATGCTGGTTCATGCCAATGTGAACTGGTTCCATGTTTTTTTAGAAATACAAAATTAATGCCACATATCTTTTCCTTACAAAACTCAAATATTTGGGCTAATGTTGAAACTTCGATGTCCGGGTTAATTCAAGTGGTTCGCAAAAAAAAACTGCTGGATCGCACTTGGCTTTGCGCGGAAATATCTCCGTTCCTGTTCGGGTTACAGACCTGGTCGAAGTGTCAAAAGATGCGGCATGTGTTGTACTTTGCACTCGAAAAAATTTTTTTTGCTTGTGGTTAGCGGGATTTTTGTGAGTGACATCATAAATGGAGGTCTTTTAGGCCACCTTGGCCCACTTTGCCTGGCTCTGGGCGCCAACTGTTAGGTGGTAGTATTTCACTGAAGTTTTTACTGGAAACTAGGCTACAATCCGAGTCTTTTGACACTTTGGATGACCTGCTGGGGTTTCGGGTTCAAAAGTTATGATGTAAGTTAGTAAAAATATTTGACTAATTAGCTAATTAGATATTTAATTAGTTTGTTTATTTTAGATCATAACTTTTGAACCAGAAACGCTAAAAAGTCGATCAAAGGCTCAAAAGACTCGGACTCGAGTCTAGTTTCCAATGAAAACTTCAGCGAAACACTTTGGCCTATTGGTTGGGCCTTAGGCCAGGCAACATGAGCCAAAATGACCTCAAAACTACTTCACTTATGACGTCAGTCACAAAAAATCCCGCATCCCCAACCAAAAAATTTTTTTTTGAGTGCAATCTACTAGACTGGCCGATGTGTTTGAGCACTTGAACAGCTCTCTAGTGCAATTGGCGGAGGAGCTAGGGCAATGGTAAGGCAACTGAAAACTGCTTTTTTTTAGGCCAAAATTGAAGTACGAATATATCGTACGCCGGCTCTCAAAGTGTTAAGCGCTTGCACAGCTCTCTAGCGCAATTGGTGGAGGAGCTAGGGTGTTGGCAAGGCAATCGAAAACTGATAGTTTTAGGCTGAAATCTAGGTACGATATATTCATAGGCAGGCTCTCAAAGTGTCAACACTTTGACATCCAGGTTTAATTCAAGTGGTTTGCAGAAAAAACAGCTGGATTGCACGTGGCTTTGCGTGGGAATATCTCCACTCCTGTACGGGTTATGGACCTGGTCGAAGTGAAAAGACGCGGCAAGTCTTGTAGTTTGCATTCAAAATAATTTTTTGCTTGGGGGTTGCGGGTTTTTTTGTGAGTGACATCATAAGTGGAGGACTTTTTGGCCAACTTCACCTGGCCCTGGGCGCCAACTCTTAGATGGTAGTATTTCACTGAAGTTTTTATTGGAAACTAGGCTACAATTCGAGTCTTTTGACACTTTGGATGACCTGCTGGGGTTTGTGATTCAAAAGTTATGAACTAAGTTAATAAAATTTTTTGACTAAATTTTTTTGACTATATAGTGAATTAGATAATTGATTTGTTTATTTAAGATCATAACTTTTGGACTAGAAACGCTAGAAAGTCGATCAAAGGCTCAAAAGACTTGGAGTCGAGCCTAGTTTCCAATGAAAACTTGTGCGAACGAAATACTTTGGCATAGCGGTTGTGCCAAGACCCACAAAAGGCAACCTTGGTTGTTTTTGGCTAAACGCCATAACTTGCCAAAGTCTTGTAGTTGAGAATAAAATTTTTTTGTGGGGTTTGGGGTTTTGTGTTGGTGACATCATGATTAGGGAAGGTTTAGCATTTCTTTGACGACGTTATCAACCGATCTGATGAGCCGATTTCATGGCTCAAAATTTTATTGGAAACTAGGCTATAATCCTAGTCTTTAGAGCCCTTTATCGACTCTCTACTGTTTCTGGTTTTTGAAATTATGGCTGAAAAAAACAAATTTATTTAGGAATTGCCTAGAGCATTATGGGGATTTGCCTGATTTGTTTTTGTTTTTGGCTACAATTTTGGAACCAGATATGCTCGAAAGTCAATCAAACTCTCTAATGCAAGGATTTCCAAACTAGGTCAGCGGGCCAAATCCGGCCCGCGAAGCCATTCATCTGGCCCGTGGAGATATTTTGTGAATAACAAAAAAATAACATGAAACAGCTTAATAGAGCACCCTTAGGAATAGCAAAACCGGCTCTAATAAACGGTTGTTTTTATCCGATGAGAACTTTTTGCAATAAAAATAGGATGTCATTCACACTAGCGGTTCACCAATGCACATATCAATATCAGGGCACTGTATTTTATTCTTGTCGTGAGCACTGTACACAATATTGTAAAAAAAAGTTACTGTATTTTTGCAATATTTTTGTCATAATGTATTGCACAGTAGTTGTCGTGGTGGCCACTGTTCAATCTTGCCCCTCTTCAGTACAAAAGAACTAGTCGATTTTTGATTGGTTATTTCATTTTTGGTTGCTTAGTCCACAAGCCATGGTGCTGCTACACGTCTGACTGTGCTAATAAGTGAAACATTTGTAAGATGAAAAATATAGGATTGTTTTGTTTCAGCCGAAACTGCTTGAATAAGATGTTTGCTCTATAAACTGATGCTCTGTTAACACTTTGAAAGCCGGGGTATGATATATTCGTAATTTGAAATCGGCCTAAAACTGGCAGTTGTTGGTTGCCTTACCAATGCCAAATCTCCTCTGCTGATTGCGCTAGAGAGCTGTTCAAGCGCTCAAACGGATCGGCCAGGCTTCTTGTCTGCATTCGAAAAAAATATTTTGGTTAGGGCTTGTGGAGTTTTTTTGAGAGATGTCATAAATGAAGTAGTTTTTGGGCCATTTTGGCTCATGTTACCTGGCCAAGGGCCCAATCGCCAGGCCGTAGTATTTCGCTGAAGTTTTTATTGGAAACTAGGCTTGAGTCTGAACCTTTTGATCAACTTTCTAGCATTTCTGCTTGGAAGGTTATGATCTAAAATAAACAAATTAATTAATGATCTAATTAGCTAATTAGTCAAAAAATTTTATTACCTTAGATCAGTGGTTCTCAAACTTTTTTGCACGTTAACCCCAAATTAAAATGTACAATTTTGTCTAGACCCAGTAGCCTAGCCCAACAGTTACTAATACAAGGAAAACATGTGTCATTTTAAGTGATCCCCATTGACACCGTGACTATTCATCGACCCCTCGGATGGTCCAATTGATCCCTGGGGGTCAATATTGACCACTTTGACTGCCACTGCTTTATATCATAACTTATGAACCCTAAACCTCAGCAGGTCATCCAAAGTATCAAAAGACTCCGAAGATTGAAGCCTAATTTCTAATAAAAACTTGAGCGAAATACTACCATCTAACGGTTTGAACCCAGGTCCAGGTAAAGCGGGACAGGGTGGCCTAATAGTCCTCCACTTATGACGTCACTCACAAAAAATCCATGTCCCCCAACCAAAAAATTTTTTTTGAGTGCAGACTAGAAGATCTTTTGAATCTTTGAACAGCTCTCTGCCACTTTTAGCGCCTGACTACAAAGCCACATGCTATCCGGTTGTTTTAGCACGAACCACTTGATTTAGACCGGCTCCGAAAGTTTTAAGCGGTTTCTACTCTATTTACAGAAAACTTTTTGATTTGGCAGAATGTACGATATCCCAAAAAAATCAATTATGCATGATGTACATCCCTTGGACTGTTGTGTAATAGCTAATGTGGACCTTGGACAAATAAGTTTGGAGACCCCTGCTCTAAGGACTCGTATTGTAGCCTGTCTAGTTTCTAATGAAAACTTGAGTCAAAAAATGGCTCTTGGTGTTGGCATCCAGTTCTTGATGACATCATCCAAATGTAAACAAATATGCATAAATCTGCTCTTATCATGTCCACATCAACAAAAATCAAGTTATGCAAAACTTATAAAACCTTTTTTTTAATCAAAACTACAAGAGTTTCTGAGTCTTCAGAGGTTTTGAACAGCTCCCTAGCTCAATTGGCTGGCGTGTTATGGCCTTTTGCCAAATATGCCCAGGGTTGCCTTTTGTGGGACTTGAAATTACCCTAATTTTTGGTTTTGAGGCATAATTTTAGCTCTAGATATGGGCCATTCCATGTCAACTCTCCTAGGCATTCTACCCACCATCTCAGATTTCCCTAAAATTTATTAAGCAGCTAACTTTTCATGCTGATTCCAACGAACTAAAGTTTTTGATATTGGTCTAAGGTTTCGCAAAGTTATGGAACATACAAAAGGCCTACTTGTGATCTATGAAGCATAATGACTAGCAAGAAAACCGTCAACTGACTTCAAAACTAAATCACTCTTACTGTAATTGTTTAATTGTTATAAAAACTTGAAGAACATCTTACATTTATTTGTGAAGAACATTTAAAAGAATTCATGCCATTACCCCAATTTAGTGGTAAAGAAAATGGGTAGTCATCAAAATCACTCATGTGTGACAAAAATATTGAATGGTAATAAGTCGAGGAGCACACATGTTATTGGCATGTGCGATACATCATCTGAAAACTCTCATTAAGAAGATTTCAGGCTCAGAATAGGCTCATTGCTTATTTAAATAATTATTGCCTAAGGGATATCTGGGAATTTCCTTAATTTTTTCCCCTTTTTTTGGCCATAACTTTAAAATCAGAAATGCTAGAAAGCTAATCACACCTTTTAAAGACTGATATTATAGCCTGGTTTCCAATAAAATTTCAAGTCAAAAAATGGCTCTTGGTGTTGGTGCCCAGGGCCTGATAACGTTATCCAAATATGCATAAACTTACTCTCATTTTGATGTCATCAACAGAAAAACAAACTTCAAAATATTTCAAAATTGAAACTACAAGACTTTCTGCATCATTAGAGTGTGCGAAGAGCTCTCTAGCTCATCAGCTGGCAAATTATGGGCTACCGTTTTCCAGACTTGATTTTTTACCAAATTTTGGGTTTTTGTGCCTTAAGTTTAGATCCAGAAATGCTAAAAAGCTGATCAATGGCTCTAATGACTTGAATTATAGGCTAGTTTCCAATAAAACTTTGAATCTAAAATTGGCTCATTGGGTTGCCAAGGGCATGATGACCTCGGCCAAAAATGCATGAACTTACCCTCATTATGATGTCACCCTCAATAAAACCAAACCCAAACTTTTCCAATTTTGTAAAAAATATAAACTACAAGACTTTCCTGCATCTTTAGAGGGTTTGAACAGTGCTCTAAGTCAATTGGCTAGTGAGTTATGGTTGTGCAAAATTCAGCAAAAAAGTGGCACACTTGGGACTGAAAGGGTTAACACTTTGAGAGGTGGCGTACGATATATTAAGTCACAATTGTTCATATAGTGAGAGTTGGTCTCCAAAGGTGTGTGCTGTCACTATTCGTCTTCATAGGCCATATGAATAGATTGTAACAGTTGAGTCAACAGAAGTAGTGTCACTGTTGAAAGCTGGAAGATCAACCATTAAAGGTTTTATGTTTCTAAGAAACCAAGCCAGTTCACACAGCATGTCAGTGGCAATACATTGCAACAGGTTAAGAAGTTGAGTGCCTTGATGTGGTATTTGCCAGTGATAAAAAGCAGAACAGGATATTGATACACAGATAAATACAGTAAATGCATTCTTGCATGAGCTTCATTGCTTTATGGTTGGAAAAGAGCTTTCAAGCACTGTAAAGCTGTAAGCTTTTTTATTAGCCATTATTTCATTCCTCACCAATGGTTGTCAATCATGGGTAATGAATAAAAGATTGTTATCTCAAGTACAAGCAGCAGAGACAGATTTTTAAAAAAGTTTGCAGCATGACACTTATGGAAAAAGTGTGGAACTGTGTGATTTGTAAAGTCTTGAATGGTGATAATAAAGGTATCTGAACAGGATTGATTGGCCACATGATCAGAACGTCCTAGGAAAGGTTGTTGAGGAGAGTCGTGCTTGTTATACCCATGGGAATGCAGTTAGAGGTAGGCGAAGGACTAGTGGGCTTGATTACATCTATGATCTGCTTGGTCGCGTCTTGATGTGGAGTCAGTAGTGTTGTGGCATCAGCTTTTATTATGAGTTGTGGGTGAGCTGACACTCACTGAGGCTTTGAAACGCACACACAATGATCCTTTACTAGCCTGACACCTCACAAAATCTGTGCATCAACAAGACTGTCTTTCCATTACCTACAGCACTTGCAAATGGGTCGGGAGATAGTCAGCGCAAACCCTTGTTGTCAGACATCAAGAGGCAAACTTCAACAGTGATGGATTGTTGGATACAGTTTCTGAAATACAACAGAAATGGATTCAGCATTCAACAAGAATAGATTAACTGAGCAGACAAACTTCACTTCCAATTAGCTGAGTGCACAACAAACAATTTAAATCAACTAGGCAAGCACACAATTGCATTTATTTATAGTAAATCAAACATGCACTTCAAGCCCATGATTGTAATCCAGCTAACACTTCAATGCTGATAAGTGAACTACAACTGCATGCTAAATTCTCTAAAAGAGGCATATAATAAGCGTACGTACCAAAATGATGTGGGTTCCACAGCTCAGATTTTGGTCTTCAAGTTTATCGGGAAAACTTGCTGGCTGTTTCAATTAGCAAAATTTGGTCTATTCACGTAAGGACTGGAAACATCACTAAATTGGAAGTTGAACTGAGCTGTGGTTTTATTTTGCGCTAAGTGAGGCAATACCAGAAAAACAAATCATTAGTCAATTCGGTGCAAGATTACACGAATTGCTGAAGGCTGGTCAAGAACTCTACTGATCTACAGTAAGGAGTCATGAGAATCGTAGCTTCCAGGAAAAATTACACCATCTGTCGGATGCTGTCAATGAATGTTGGACTTTAACACTTTCGATCCCATGTGGCTTTCAAGCAGCAATATCCACAGGTGCCAGGCGATTTTGGCAGGGAATTCAAATGCTGTCTGCTTCTGCAGATGGCAGATACTGCTAAAGTGTTTTCCAGGTTTAGGCTAAAATGGTAAATCTAGCATCTAGCTTTTTGTTGCCTTTACACTAATCCCATGTTTCTCAAACTATGTCGTTTTACTCCACAGTACACTCTGGAGTTTTATTCGATGTAAAATTATGTGCAGTTTGATAACTTTACCAAAGTATAATTCCTGTGCAAGTACAATCATGCTGGCAGTAGATAGCCTTTTTATCATCGCATGATTACATAACTGTCGTTATTGTTTACTAATAAATGCATTGCACACATTTTAATTTACTTCGCGTCAGACGTATGAAGCTACAGTGCTCAATTATAAAGTGGATGGAGACAAGAAGCTAATGTTGTAACCTAGTGTAAATCCTCCATTGAAAATGACAGGCCTAAAAAGACCTCGCAAGTGTACCAACAGCCACTTAGATGTTGGGCTCACATTTATCTTGCAGAATTGAGAGGAAAATCCTCAGTGTGTTATTCGAAGTAGGTATTAACCATGAAAGATTATCAAATAAGCTTTAACATTACTCTGCAATTTTTAAATAAACCCAGGTACAGTTTTTCTCAGAACATAAATGATCTGAACAGGCAAGTGTCTACAATTTCACAATTAATGCAACTCTCAGTAAAAGCTTGATTAGCATCCTACCAAGTTAGGTATAGAATTGCTAAGTCTAAAAAGTCTCACACCATTTCTGAGGAATTAATACTGCCTGCTGCAATCAATCTTGTAACTATGATGATAGATGGAGCTGACCACCCGCTAGAGTTGGTACCGTTTCCTAATGATTTGCCTGAAAATATATGTAAAATGCTTCCTTCAAATTTATGAACCATATTTTTGCAACGTCTATCTAAGCTCAAGTGAAAATATACTTAGTATTTTCCATATAATTTATAAATCTATGAATTAATCTGTGATCCTTTTGTCCCACCTACCCCATCGTTAAATAACTTATCTATAACAAAAAAGAAGACTGTGACCTCACTTGTGGTGATTCCCTGGAAATAAAGTGTACTTCAGAAAACCTGACACATTTTTTTATTTCATTGAATGACGAATACCAAGCTTTTGTGAAAAAAACGCTACGAATGGATACCTTTTCGCTACATCATATTTATGTGAAGCAGGATTTTCTGCCATGGAATGATTAACACCTTGGCGTCTGCCTGGTTTTGGCAATTTTCGCAAAAAAATAGCACTTTTCGGTTGCCTTACCAACGCCCTAACTCTTCCGCCGATTGCGCTAGAGAGCTGTTCAACGGCTCAAACGGATCGGCCAGTCTAGTAGATTGCACTCGAAAAAAATTTTTTGTCTGGGGGTTGCGGGTTTTCTGTGAGTGACGTCATAAGTGGAGGACTTTTAGGCCACCTTGGCCCACTTTGCCTGGCCCTGGGCGCCAACCGTTAGGTGGTAGTATTTCGCTGAAGTTTTTACTGGAAACTAGGCTGCAATCCGAATCTTTTGACACTTTGGATGACCTGCTGGGGTTTCTGGTTCAAAAGTTGTGATGTAAGTTAGTAAAAATATTTGACTGATTAGCTAATTAGTTAATTAATTAATTTGTTTATTTTAGATCATAACTTTTGAACCAGAAACGCTAGAAAGTCGGTCAAAGGCTCAAAAGACTCAGACTCGAGTCTAGTTTCCAATGAAAATTTCAGCGAAACATTTTGGCCTAGTGGTTGGGCCTTAGGCCAGGCAACATGAGCCAAAATGACCCTAAAACTACTTCACTTATGACGTCAGTCACAAACAATCTACACACCCCAACCAAAAAATTTTTTTTGAGTGCAATCTACTAGACTGGCCGATCTGTTTGAGCCATTGAACAGCTCTCTAGCGCAATTGGCGGAGGAGCTAGGGCGTTGGTAAGGCAACTGAAAACTGCTGTTTTTTAGGCCGAAATCGACGTACGAATATACCGTAGGCCGGCTCTCAAACTGTTAAAAACATTTTGGGCTACATATAAGTACAATAAGCCTAGGCCTACCTGGGCCACTTTTTTTGCACAAGTTTCACTTTTGAGACAACAAAAGCAGCTATTCACTGGCACCAAGTAATAAAACTTTATCAACATACCTATAAACACGCTTTCCAAAACTCTTCTAATACATTTTTATATGCTTTCCTAGCATTTAGTAGCATATCGAAGCACTTTCAAGACACTGAAAAAATCTGGTTGATCAGTTTATGTCAATGAGCGAGTAGCCCTCTTAATTAGAACTAACTGCAGAGGGATGAAATTAGACATGGGCAGATGTAAAGAGGAATAGAATGTCTGCTGGTTGCTGCATAATAAATGGAATTGCACAATAAATGCTGGGTTGCTGCATAATAAATGGAATTGCACAATAAATGCTGGGTTGCTGCCAGTATCTGCTGTAGTATTGTTCTGTTTTGCAAGAAATTAGCAATGACAAAGATAATACGTACCTAACTAAAATGAAAGGGTACTGGGTTGCCATGACTCTTGCACCCAAGCAGATGATTTGTGCTCTGCATTAGTTTGCTACAATGTTTCAAAAATGCCAGCTATCTTATTCAGGCTTCTTGTTGTGCTTGGCCATAGCTCACAACTATTCACCTACTCACAAACCAATAGCTGGTATTTATTGATGGGGGACTGAGTGTGGTTCAATGGGTGCTGGGTATTTGGGAATGAGGGGCATAATCGCATTTAAAGAACCTGGTAGGAATTATACTAAATTCTGCTTGAAAGTTTGTAAAAGATGTGGTAAACACAAGAATAACCTATATATGAGAGGAATAAGACTTTTTGCCAAGTTTCATGTGTTGGGTTGTGATAGGTAAGCATGGCATAGACAAAAAGAAAATACTTCTACTTATTTTTTTCTAAAGATCTCAATTTTTATTTCAGGGGGTACGAAGTTTTGTATAGCTTGTTTATATCATCATTATCATCATGAAGGTCCATTACCTGAACCAGACATAGGGTCAATGTCTTCCAACTTTTTCTGTCATGGGGAAGCTGCAAGGTTCCTGCAGTGTTTAAATTAAGCCAATCCTTGAGTTGGTCCAAGTACATTTTTCTGGGATGTCCTTGTGCGTTCATGCCACAAATTTTTCCACAAATAGCCAGATGTTCTAGTTGTTTTGACCTGATATATATGTCCAAAAAATTCGAATTGCCATTTTTTATTGTTTTAAAGATGTCTTGATTGATTTGGATTAGGACTTGTTTATTTGTATTCTTGGCCATGTACAAAATTCCTTGCATTTTCTTGTTAAACTCCATCTCATCAGCTTCCAAATTCTTAATTACAGCTATAGTTAGTGTCCACGACTCACAGTCATATAGCAGAACTAGCCAGATGTAACATTTCAGGACTCTTGTGCGAACACTCATAGATTAATTTTTATTTCTTAAAATATTATCAAGTGTTTTGAACAGAGATCAACTGATGTGGTGTTTTGGGGCCGATACTGATGTATCGGCCATTCACAGACCGATACTGACAACTTATATTTCCAAAATTTTTAAATTTTGTTTAGTGCTTCATTATCTAAAATATAATACTTTCTGTGCCTTACCTTTTTTACAAAGACTTCAAAAATCAGGATTTATATACTAAAATTTTTCAAATTGCAGCAATTTAAATATTTTGCTATGTATTTTACATTTCTCCATCCATCCAGGGACAAAAAAATATTTTTTCCTCATAGTTTGTCTTTACATTATGACAGCAATGGAATATAAACTTCATCCAGGTTTTTAGAAAATTGGAATCTGTTTGGAGGATTGTAGCCTTAACAGTTGAATCAATTTTACAAACTCTGGATGGCCAACTACAGAAAAAAGAGTATTGGTGCCATCCAAAAAATGAGCTATCTGCTGATCCATTGCTTTTCTATCTGTTTTGGATGTTTGTGTCATAAATGCATCCATTTTACCACTAGATGTGGATTGTTTCTTCAACATTGGTATTCGTTTATCACTGATTGAGAGTAGTTGTGTGTTTTTTAGAACTTGATGCTTCTGCTGGCTTGGAATCATTTATTTTCTGCACTTTTTCTGTCTTTCAGTTTTTTTGTGCAGGCTGGCACTGACTGATATGTTGTTTTATTCGAGTCAAAATTCCCTGAAGCTCCACATGTTATGCATTTTGCTCTACAAGCACTTTACCAACTACCACTATTTTATCAAAAATTAACCAAATAAGATCTTCCTTTCTACTGGACATTCTATTGCCACAATTAATTTTATAATGTAGCTTTCACTAGTTCAGCTTCTGCAAAAGTATAACTAATATACACAAAACTAGACCTTGAACAATGCATTGGCATAGCAATATATATCGGCTGTTATGGTGATGTTACCAATGTATCACATCAGCGAAATTCCACAAATATATATCAACAATATTTGTTCATAAAAACTGCTTTGCTATTGTTCTGTACAGAGTGTTTGGAAATGCCAGTTGCTATTTTGTCTCTGACTGAATAATGCAAATTCCTTATCCTGTTCCATATGGCACTAAGCCCTCTGATTACATTAATTAGTGCGACTGCTGTGCTATTGTCCTGAATAAACAGCTCCTTTGACATAACATTCACTTGCACGTTCTTGCATGGTAAGCAGATGACTGTCTGCAAAGAAATCTTGGTTGACTGTTTTAGTGACCCAGGCTTGTGCAGAATTTGATTTATGCAGTTCTTCATCACAGTGAAGTGATGGTTTCATCATTGTTTGTAATGAGTTGCGCATTGTTGATTACCCACTTGGGAAACCTGAGTGCAGGCATATACATCGCCAACTTTCGTAATTATTCTAGCTGTTTATGTGTCATACATACTGAAGAAAAAAATGCAATGTAATGCCTTTCAACAGTGGTTTAAGCAATACAAAAATACTGGTGTCAGTTATCAGCAATGAAAAATGTGAAACAATGGTATTGGCCAAGTTCTAATTGTAGTCCACATGTTAATTTTGCAGTTAGTTGGAATATAATCTGTGACCTCACTGTGAAGTTATGATTGTTAAAACTTTCATTGCTTTCAACTTGTGACCTCATGAAAGCTCTTGCCCTTCTTTACTAATATAAGTGAAAACTTATTTGAATGTTAATTAAATGTGTCATAAAAATCACACCAAGCTCTAACACTGCATAGTGCATATGATTGTTTTACTTGATTTTTTTATTTTTATTGCGTAATTTAAATCAGGATTCAAGATTTAAATGAATCAACCCTGATGCATAGTCTCAAAAGCTTCGAATTTCTTGATTTCTTGTATTTTATGTGCGTTGAATCCAACTGTTTTTTTTGTAGCTCGGAGTCATCTGAGGATGATGCAACATCATCTTCAGAAGAAGAAAGTAGTGAGAAAGAAGTGGTAATTACTTTTTCTTTTTCAGCCATTTTCCTGTAATTTGTGTAGTAATGTTTAGTCTTGGTTGTTTTCTTTATAGATTTTATATTGCATTATATGGAAATCAAAAATTTTTAATGTAAAAGTTTTAAACCAAACTTCAATGCCCTAAAATTTGTTTATATTGACTTTGGTAGTGTGTGACTGTTTTTTTTCACTGAAACGTTTCGGTCATTTTTTGCTGAGACATTTTGATCACTGAAACATTTTGGTGATTTGTCTTACATTTGTATTAAAACTCACCATAAAATAGTTTTTCAGCCTATATTTTCAAACCTTCTGACGAAAATGACTTAATTTTTCAGGTCATTTCAAAAACGTTTTGGTCTGACTGAAAAATGACTGGAAAAAAACAGGTTTGTGTGATAACTCTACCAATGTCAATATTGAAATGTGATAACTCTAACATAGAAAGAAAAAAACCTAAATGCGAAAACAATGATAACCTACAAAACACCAACTACAATTGGACAATTACTAACTACAAGCACCTTGCTTTAAAGCAAGACAAGAAAGCATGTGAAAGGGTCATCAGGTCCTTGCAGCTGCTGTGCACTCCATGGCAACTATGGGAAACGCAATGAATCAGTGGTGCCATGTGTTTCACAAAATGAGCAAAAATAAAACCTCCCAACTCAAGCAAAACTGGACATGCGCAAACTATGATATTTATCTAGCGACTTGTGTGATTTGCCATGAACAATATGTTGGGCAATGGTCATCACACCGCAGTAATTGGAACAAACCCAATTGTGAAATTGATAAAAATAACAAAGATAAAGTAGCATTGTCATGGTGCTTTCCAGAGTTCCATAATGTAAATAAACCATTGATGCGTTTCAGTGCTGCGTAGCGTTGATGTGTTTTAATTTTCACAGAGAGACTTGGTTACTATAGTGACCAAATACACATGGAGGTTACACATTGCACAGTTATTGTGAATCATAACGCATGTTGTTTCTAGTTGTTTCAGAAGCCTCGTTCTACGAGAAGTTGCATTAATCTGAATGTAACTTTCTCTGTGGTGTTAATCAGTATAATACGCCAAGAATTCCAACACGCCAAGAAATATACGCCAAGGATTCCAAGAAAACAACCAGCATAATACGCCAAGAATTCCTAGAAAACCACCAAACTAGACTGTACGAATTTCCTTGCTCAGTCACGGTTGTCCAATACCTTCCCTTGTGATGCAACAGTTACCCCTACCTAACAATGGCAGGGTTGCTGGATGACACTTGCAATAAAACGACATACATTGCTAAAATGAGGCCAGAAAAAGGCCAAACTGATTGTTCACACGCTAGAAAAAAGCCACACCTTCTGATATTGCTATTCTTCTATCATATAAGAAACATCTAAATTACAAGAATATCACCAGAAATTTTCTTTTGACTTGAGATTAAGTCTTGCTTAGCCTGGTACTGGAGCTCATTACTAATGCTTCTCTGATTTTTCATGGCTTGTGAGATTGCACACACAGGGTATAATGGTTCCACAGTTGGCGTAATGGTCCATTGGCAGCTTTCTGCACCCATACAAAAGTCAGCTCCCATTCCCGTACTTATGAACACAATTATAAGAGCCCTTCCACTTCCTTGATGTCACTGTCGCATTTATCATTGTCGCACAGCCCTTCCACTTCCTCGATGTCACTGTCACATTTGTTTGAAATGTGCTGAAGCCAGAGAAAAGCTTACTTTTCTCATGAGATGTAAGAGAGAAAAAATCTTGCTCCCATCTAACAGTACAAAAAACGTAGACTTTGACTTGTTGATCGAGCAACAAAACATAATTTTTTGGGACGATTTAATTTATTTGAAAAGACTCGCTAAGGGAGACATGGAAAATGTTGAATAACCATGAAAGGCATGCCATTTATAAGGAACGCAATAAAACCAAACTGCGATTTGTGAAAAAGTTCATCTGGATACGCGATAAACAATGCTGCCATATTGTAAGCCTACGCCAAGACTTGGCCAAGAACGCCAAGGAAAAGAAACGCAGGAAAATGCTAGAGATACCCAACGTTTCAGAAAGAGATGAAGAACTCGCAAAATGCAAGCTGTGCTGGCAGAAGTGCAAAAAATGATTTTAAACAAATCATAGATCAAGCTAGATGATCATGACAAAGCTTTACTATGCAAAGGTCTGAGATTTGCCCCAACACCTAACTGGAGTCAATCAGTTAAACGCAGAATGGCTAAATGTCCAACAACATGTCAGAAGAACTGAATGGAATGCGGCGCTGGGAGAAAAGAATGATGGGGATTTTGTGTTGCTAAAAAACTTAAATTCCCAAATTTTCGCGACCTGAAAGTGGCAAAATTGATGAAGAAACCAAAACATACGTAGAAATGGTTTGTCCTAAATTAAGGAACATAAAACCTTTGGTGTTGAAAGCATACCGAATGAAAAACAATTTATCGAAAGAACAAAGAAAAAGTTCTAGCAAACTGGCTAAACTACAGAAGAAAGGAAAATTGTGATCTGCCGAGCAGATAAAGACGGGAAAATTGTCATCCTTAATTACGACAACTACGACGCTATAATGACCAGGGAACTGCAACAGTTCGAAAAATTAGACGTGTCTGTAGATGGAAGCGACACTTACCTTGAAAAATCAAGCAATAATAGCAAAGCCACCGCATTGACCATACATCAAGCGAATCAGTCGCAATAATTTATTTGCACAAGGAAACTAGTTTCGTGTTCGACACATATTCAGTCCAATGCGAAAGTTGACAATGAAACAAAGTTAGAAAAACTACGTGTTGTGCTAAGAACAAAAGCTAAATAATAAAGCCAAAGAACGACTCCTTAACTCACTAGACCGATTACAAAACTGCTGGCACCGATCGTAAACGGCTATAC
>Ga0210059_1005726_pt1 | contig 19947 bp, 14 predicted proteins | sample Ectturendosymbi2_FD_188042 | JGI IMG/M metagenome (GOLD analysis project Ga0210059, IMG submission 188042) | Ecteinascidia turbinata endosymbiont from Florida, USA - Sample 2 (SPAdes) (version 2) | ecosystem: Host-associated > Tunicates > Ascidians > Unclassified | place: Key West, Florida... | reverse complement strand
GTGTACTTGTTTAACCAGAACACTTCACAACTTCTTAGCACAGCGCTGGTGGTCTTGGATTTGGTCGTAACTTGTAAGGAAAGGAATGTTGCAGAAAGGTCGTACCAAGGCTGAATGAGCACGATGACGTCATATACTTTACGGTTTTAACACGGGCCCCTACAACAGCGATTTGACCCCCCTGGCCCAATGTGCTAGTTTCGCCACTGGTTATTGCCCGAAAATAACGTCGGCAACACAGCAAAACATCTTACCACTTTAGCAGCATTGCTATGCACTGAGATGCGAAGTTAAGGTGCAAGATTTAAAGCAACCTAGGCTGCGTATGTCGTCATTATCAAGTACAGCAAACTTATCACAAAATAATGCACGACATGTTGGAGATTTAAAACAACGTAGGCTGCAGTACGTTCAGTACATATACATTTCACATAAACAGCATTCCCGCACTGACGTTTTGAACTTCACCAAACTTAACACAAAATTTATACAACGGGTTGGGGACTTTCACACAAGGTTGGCTAGAGTACGTTCACAAATTTAACCGAAACAGCATTCCTGCAGTGAAATGCAAAGTTGGAAAGCTGTGGTTTTATTTTACTTCGCCTCAACCCATTAAGCCAAAGGAAGCTTCCGATAGTGATGTCACTGTTCCGATAGTGATTTCGCTGCTCTGTAGGACGCTTACATAACTCCCTTCCCTACGGAAGTCGTTCGAGCCATTCGTGCTCAACGAGACGAAGCCTACGTATCGAAGATCGTATGCTACCTGCACGTCATGGCTTCGAACCCACACCCTCCCCGCACGTGCCCCGCATCTCCACCATTTTTATTTTACCTATGCTGTTATGTAAAAGACACCTCCGCCCCCGTTGTCCCTCTTTTGAAATGTCAGAGGGGCAATGTTACCGCTCTCCGGCGTCCCTGCTTACCACTATCAGCAGTCACTGTCTCGCTGCATTACTTGCCAAGATGTCTGCGTTCAACAGTTACATGCGACAAAACGCCTAATATCGTAACTTGAAGTGAACATTAGAAGATTTGTTGCCATGTTATTGTTACACGGTAAAGACCAACAGTAAAACAATCATCTGGCAAGATTGGCAACCTGCCCCTGCAGGCAAATAGCAGAAATGAGTGAACTGTAAGCTCTGCACTGCATGACACCAGAACAATGAACTTGGCTCTTGTGCAGTGTGAGTGTCGTACCGGCTAGTAAAGTGTCATTACAAGAAATAAATCAATTAATCGGAATTGATCTGCTAACGTCAAGTTTTCTGGAAAGTTTTGGTTCTTAGTCCCAATGTCCAGGTATGGGGCAAATGCCCATTTTGACCCAGGGGCGGATCCAGCCAATAAGGTTAGGGGGGATTTCAGTAGTATTTGGTAGTCAGTCTCATTGCGGGTTGGCTAGTGTAAGAGATATGAAGTACATTTCACAACACAGCCGTTACAAAACAATGGATGACAAAATGGCCTTGCATTGCGAATGCTGTTTTCCGAATTGTACGCAATCATTGTGAATAAAGTTATTTTGTACGTTTTAGGAGGCGGTCATCGCCCCCTTGATTCGACCCTGTTTTGACCCCTTGCGGACGCCAATGGTTTTGTCGTACCACAAGTTCAAAACTGTTTGCTTGTGTTCAGTGTAAAAGAGCTTCGTCGCAGTGGAGCCACACTATCTCTAGGACGCCATGCCATGGAGCCTGGACACCTACTCCACTCAGCGCTCACCCGTCCATCGAGTGCAGATGCACGGCGCCTAAAATCGAGACACCCATTTGTACCCCCCGCACAGCAAATCATCAGTTATCTGACAACCACAACATATGTGCGGCGCAGTGGGCGGATCATCAATGGAATGCGGAGTGGGCGGACAACCCCACAAGACTCCGCATTTTAATTCCAGACATCGGTACCCACCCTCCCGGAATGACCCTCCCAAAAAGAGCGTGGGTCCGGCTCAACCGCCTCCGCACCGGTGTCGGACGTTTCCGCTCCTGTTTGTACAAATGGGGTATGGCCTCCTCTACGGCCTGTGAGTGTGGCGCAGAAGAACAAACCGTCGACCATGTTGTCCTCCAATGTCCAATCCATCGACCTCCCCATGGGCTGCACGGCCTGACGGTTCTGGACGATGAGACAACCGAATGGCTGCTCAACACCTGCCCCGAAATCTAGAGCGGCCAAACAGTGGATAAAAGAACTCGCTCAAAAGAAGAAGTGTAAAAGCGCACCCATAAAAGTCATTCTTTTCGCATTTACATGTCTAGCAACAATGTTGACCTCAAAACTAATAACAGAAATTATAGAAAGCCATTTTGAATTTTATGTGTGCGCGAATAGCTGCAATATATTTGGTTCAAGTCGATCTTGATAAATCATGGAATTACTTATGATACTGTTATGTGAAGGGCACCTGTGCCCACGTTACCCCCTTTCAAAGGGCAGGGGGCAGTGACCCCGGAATGCACCCCCGTTCCTGCGTCCCTGACTTTGGTCATCATAAATTAACTCTGCTTCAAAAAAACATACCTAACTCAGAAAATAAACCAAAATCTGAATAAATACGTCAAGTCATTCCTTCGATAGTTAATTCTAATTCTGACTGACAGCAGGTGAACGTCATCTGTGACGGAGCTTGCACACCACACCTCCGTAAAAATCAGCTCAATGTTTCTCGGTTCACTTTGCAATAAAAAGATGTTATCAACCAGTGTTGTAGGAGCTGGGCTGTAGGGGGTGCAAGCGCATTGCCGAAAGTTTTGATTTGTTGAAAATCCGTGCAAAATCTCGGACAATTTGGGCGAAATCCTTGAAAATTTGAGAACATATGCTTTGACACCTTTGTTCTATTTGTGTGATCAATGAGACTGGCTGAAAACTTTCTTCTTCAAAAAAATTGTGACCTCCAAATAAAGGTCCTCATGTTTTCTTTTGTGAGAGTTCGTGAGAAAAAATTTGCAGGGGGAAACTTTGCTGCACAAAAATTTTTCAGGCAAGTTTGGGGAAATTTGGGCAAAGATCCTTCGCACCCCCAAAAATTGCCTACTTCTACACCTATGGTCTTAACTACCAACAGCAGACGTGCTTTTGCGTTGAACAGAGTGGGCCATAGGCCCTTACCTATCCATATATTATTGTGTTATAATTAGTTATGTAGGTATGCACAATTCCTTTCTTGTTTTTTCAGATAAAATGTAGAAATACATAAGTAATGTGGCAGATGAAAGTCCATTTGCACTTGAAGAGCGGATTGTAACAAGTACGTGGGTACATGAGCGCTACAATACCGGTGACACCCTGAACGTAGTAAGTGGCAAACTTGGGGAAAGATTCAAAAAGAACCCATTGCCTTGCCGCACAGGGGTGTAGGAGGAATTGGGGGTGGGGCGCATGGGCCTAGGCTCCCCTACTTTTTTCTTTGGGGGCCTGGCCCACCCAGTTTTAAATTTCGAATTTTGCTTAAATAAGCTTAAGTAACACAATTAGTAATCTATTGGGTCCATTGCTTAATGAAAAATTTGGCAGAATTTTGGCAGTGTTTTGGCAATATTGTTTGTATTATATTATTTGTAATTTGGCAGTGAATTTGGCAGAATTTCATAAATGTTTGGCAGAAGAGGTGTGGAGGAACCGGGGGGGGGGCGCATGGGCCTAGGCCTTCCCCATTTTCTTCTGGGGGGCCTTTTTTTGACATGCACCGTGAACTTACGCCCCCCATAATGAAAAAGGTTCCTCCACCATTGTTGCCACACCCAAACTTCCAGTTTTCATTGACTCTCATTTGGGTACAGTAAAAGACAGGTTTTCACGCCGAATTAAATAGAGCACTTGTTGGTAAACAAGTTGTTTAGTGTAGGGATCAGTATAGTTTGCTCACGATGGTAGTTCGCGTGCTTGTAGTTCTTCTTTCCGGTTGCTTTCAAGAACTGTCCTGAGTGGTAAGGTCGCTTGCCGTCTTTTCTTGCCTCTTTGCGACAAGCTCAATCAAAAACTGGACCCCCACTTAGATTATATTGGTATTCATTTCCTTTTGGTTTTCGCTAGGTTGTTGTGTTTGGCGATTTTCGGAGTGTTTTCCGCTGATTTAGGGTTTTAATATAGACATCCACATCTGGTTTCAATATCAACTTTTTACTGAGTGTAGGCTAGTGACCCCCTTCAGCTACGTTTATCGTCCCTGGCTCAAGCCTCTAGTTACGCCACGTGGCGTAACTGTAAGCCTTGTTAATGTAAGCTAGATTAGCCAGCTAATGGGTTTCTATGTCTAATTTGTTTTAACATTTTTCGGTTTTCCATCTAAACTTGCATAAACTCCCTTCACTAGCCATCGGTGTAAGTGGTAGTTTAGCGACTTTAGTGCTGCAGGATAGAAATTCCAATGTCCTGGTTTAAAGCTTGTCCTGGCTTAAAGCTTGCCTATAGATGGATTTCGGAAATTCCGTGGAATGCAAAACACTTTTAATATTTATGTGATGAAGCCAAACATAGATTTTTAAAAATAAAATTCGATTTCTTAAAATTTTACGTTATATTCCTTCACTCTTAAAAATCAAACACTCAGATCCTAACAGAGTATATATTTTGCCTCCTTTAGGTAGGCATTTCTGCGAATTCAGTTCTGCGAACTGCATGTGATATAAAATGTAGAATTAAAATAATGCCCACAAATAGTAAGGCTACCAAACTAAGAGAATCTAATTTGGGCCCCCATTCACTTACTTGTAATGTACCCAGAATGCACATAAAAAAAAAACATTTTCTTACGAAAAAAACAAATGTTACTTTGCAAAAAGACATACCGGTGCAATTATATGAGTTGAAACGCTGATGTAAATACCAACTTAATGATGCGGTATTTGCTCTTCCAAATTATTTTCTTCTGTAGCGTGAACATCTGGATCACTTTAGTTTGTCCACTAATTCAGGATTAGTTGTCCATATATAACATTTTTCCTGCATCCTCGACAATGCTTTGCCAGCAAGCTTTCCATAACAGTACCTGTTTTAGTGAGTTTGTTTCTTCAAGTGAAAATATTTTTTGTACTGGTGTGTAGAGTGCGGCAAAACCGTGAGTTTGTTTATAAAATGAGAAAGTTTTCCAAAATTCGAGTTATCTAAGCCGTCTTTGATATTACGCAGATAAATAGATTTAGTGAAAGGAGTAATATTTAAACGGCCGGGATAGCCTCTATTCATCGTCCAAAAATTTCCAGATGATCTTCAGGCATAAGATGGGGAAAATGTAGGGCCACATTTGCTATTGAACTATGATGTATTGTGAGATCTTGAGCTACAGTAGGATCTAAAAACCCTAAGCATGCAGCAACTCCTGTCAATAATGGAAATCGTTCTTTAATTTTCATGAATAGGCCAACCACAATTTATAAACAATCATTTTTAAACATAGTTTCAGCAATTTCTTCGATTGGCATTTGAGACACAACCTACTGTAATACATCGTCCACCCAAATGGAAAACTTTCAGAAATTTAACTTTTTGTAATTTATTCATGTAACTGTTGTACGCGCGGCTTAGGCTAATCGCACGCAGCTGCATAGCTGTATGCACCGGGCTCGTGTAGCCTGGTTGGTACTGGTACTGGTATGAGGGTATTAAACCGATTGAAAACGGCTTGTTTCATCCAGTATGTGTACTTTTTAACCTGACGAGAGCATGCGAACACTGTAATAACTGGAAGATATATTTATATTATTAAGATTTATTGTAGTTATTTATTGCTGAATTTATATCTTCAAAAAACAAACCTAAAGGGATGTTTCATAATTAAGCCCAGACAGTAGACGTCCAGGTGGAATCGATAAAAACAGATCTGATGGAAAAACCCAGCACAAGGAGCCCTGAATCTAATTGAAAAGATTATACCACCAGCTGCCCATTTTTCAGAGGAATGGAAAAGGCCAGAGAAGGTGCAACCAATCAAAACAAACTATCAAATGCACAATGACTTAAACAAAAATATCGGTGCAGTAGGCCACAGGATGCTTTAAGTGTTATAACGTGATTGCAAGAACATGGTGATGCCGCTGTGGCGGCTGAGCCGGTCTGGGAAACCCGGTCTGGGAACCATTTTGTGGCGACTGTGTTAGCTGATCCGGTGTAGCAACCAATTCATGTAGGAACAGTAAATACGTAGCCTTGACAAGTGAGGAACCACGAAGACTTTGATCAACCGAGGTCGCTTTTATTCATAAACACAAGGTTAATAAGACAAGCTCGAGAAAACGCTGAAACACGCTGTTGACAGGATCTGGCTCTTTCGTGCGTTTCTCTGACTGGCTCTCACACAAGAACATAATTGTCCGATTACGGCAGCATCGTAGCCCTTCTCACATACGCAGTTCTTCTTACTGACTCTGTGTCGCGTTACGCAATATCGTTGTGTCCAGGGTTGCCAGATTTTTTTCGTAGCTTATGGCCAAGATCCTGATAAAATGGCCAAAATAGCTGTTTTTTGAAAAAGTTATGGCCAAAATCACAAAAGGTTTTAACTTTGGTAATTTCCATATTCATAGGTGTCTCAAATTGTTTGGAAGACAGTATATTTTTGCCAAAAAATGTGGTTTTGCCAAAGAAGCAAGTTTTTACCTTAAAACAGCAATTTCTGGTGTGAACTTAAAATTACCTGTTACAACTTGTCTTTATTTATCTTAATAAAACTTAGAACCATATATTAAACACTATTGTAGATACATGCTTCCATTGTGACCCATTTCTGGACTAAACGAGTTGAAATTAACTTTCCAATTCAACGACAAGGCTAGAATTCTCTTGATATTGTGCTCCAAATATATGAACAAAAGATTAAAGTCATGAACTCCATTAAGTTGATGATCATAATGAGTTATCCACATGCTCAAAACCATCAAGTTCACATATGAATGAAAGGACAGGAACACTTGAGAACAAATATTGACTCATGAGAGGTCCGACTGAAACACTTGTTGCACAAAATCTACAAGATTGCAAGGTCTTTTGACTACATACTTTGAACATTACAAGGTTGAAGTTACTGCAGAGTGTCACCGTAAAAGTGATGAGAAACTTCAAAATGTAAAATCTTACCATAAATGCAAGACACTTCTGCTATAACATTCATTCACACAACCGAGTGCAATAGTCTTCAGACACAGTACGAGCGCAGCAGATACCCATGGTAACCAAAAGATTATTTATCACTGACTGAAACATCTGTACGAAATCTACTGACTGCAAGGACTAAATCATTACTACACATTTCAATGCAAGAAAGGTCGAATTGCCACGGTGCTACTGTAACAGTGAGTGACATGAATACCGTCCTAAAATACAAAAAGACAAACTATTTAATGAAAACTTAATTTCACAGTGACAAACCAAGAAATGACCAAAAAATGGCCAAATCTCACAAAATGGCCAAATGCGTTTTTTCATGGCCAGCGCAGTTTAAAAATGGCCAAATTTTTCGAAATTGGCCATGAAATGTCCAATCTGGCAACCCTGGTTGTGTCTTTCCCCTGCGCGAGTCGAGAAACGCCTTTTTGCCGGCGCGTCGCGCCACCGCGTGAGTTGCGTTTGATAAGATGATGATTAGCGCATGATAAGGCTGCGGGCCGAGACGAGGTCCGCTACACCGCCAGGCGGTTATACATTCATAAACGCTTATGATCTGATAAGCCTGACGGCCTGGAGATGGCGCCACATGTAAGTAAAATATTCACCGGTAGATGGCACCCTAAGTAACAAATCACTGTGATAGTCGCCCAGAGCCGTGTGAAAGGCTGTTGCCCCCCCAAAAAAAATCCAGATGGGGCCCTTTGATATCAGCAAGCATTTAGGCAGATGCGTGCTTTTTCGAGCCAGTTGCAAATTAGCCCCTTGAGCAGCGCTATTTCAAAACCTAACCAAGCTAAACTTATAATGTACAACGTAGGACAGAGGCGGATCCAGGGGGAGCGATCGCCACCTCTAAAACCTACGAAAGTAACTTTATTCACGATGTTTTATACAATTCAGAAAACAACATTCGCGATTAAAGACCATTTTTTCGTCCATTGTTTTGTCACAGCAGTGTTGTGAAGTAGCCTATACTTCATCTCTTTTACTATAGAGAAGCCCTTATGAGATTTGACTACCAAATATTATTGGAATCGCCCCCCCCTAAAATTACTGGGTGGGTCCGCCCCTGACTTAGGAGAAAATAACTTTAATGAACTGCCAATGCAAAATAAGTGAAAACTAACTTTATCACTTGTTAGTTGTTATCATCAATAAAGCGAAACAAATATCTGTGCTTGTGATGTGATGAGAAATTATTTATGATGTAATTTACCTGTCTGATGTAGTTGCCGTACTTCCATCAACTATAGTGTACGACAGGGGTGTGCAACCTGCGGCCCGCGGGCCAAATACAATACAACAAAATGGATTTTTATGCCCGTCACTAGTACTAGACAGCCTGTGTGAAACGAAGGCGCAGCCCGCGGTCTAATCTGTTTAATTGCGTTTGGCCCTTCAGTAATAAAGGTTGCACACCCCTGGTGTAGGACAATATGTGAAACCGGCAGTCTCATTAATGCTTGTGATTTGCATCACGACTATCACAGAGCACCTGGTGGTCGCTGTACAGCCTCATCATTTTAATAGCCAGTCTCAATGTAATCAACTTGGTGCTTTCACTAAAAGCAGATAGGTGGAAGCAGTGCGTACAACTAACTGTTTCCCAACATTCCCTCTGGCTTCACTTCTAGTAAGAACGAATTAATTGGAATCTGACACCATCCATCTTCATTATGACATATAGCAAGTGAGATTAAATCTGAAGAGGCTTTTTAAGATCGAGCAAGCGAGCGTCAAACTTATCGAGATTATCCCCGTTTTTTCTGGTCGAAACTTTAAATTAGACTGTCTTAACACAGTCTGCACAGACACACAACAGCCTTCCTTTGTTTTAACTTTACATAACCTGTCTTAAGTAGCTTTCACGAAAATGTTTTAAACGTTGAACTAGAAACCTAGTCTCTCTACCTGTACGCATCTACAAAGCGATTGCACAACACTCCACAGAACATTCATTACGACGTAAATTTCCCCCAGAATTTCAACACACAAGGGCGAAGCCAACGAATTTAAGTGAAGAAGGTCAAGACTTTATCAACAATTAACGATTGGCCTTGTTCTGACGTAACCATAACTTTACAAAAACTGCTATAGTGTCCGAACGTCCGCAATTCTTTTTCGAAATTAACGAATCATGATATTACATACTTAATCTCTACCAGTTCTGCATTGAGGGCAAAAACCAGAAGACTAAAAGTCAAGGGCAGAGAGACGGCTCTAACTTACTAATACAATATATATTGTGGGGCCCCTACGAATGGTCGGGCCCCCCCGACCGGGATGTACGGGGTTGCCTCGCCACGGCACTGTAGTCGCCACCAGAGAAAGATCGAAATTCACTTATACCCATATAAGAATAGCGCAACCTAGTGTCAGGAGAGTGAGCGCAGTGAGGGATCTCTATAGCTGTGCATTGCTTTCCCGTTAGTTATTGTCCCGAATTGACATCTTTCTCTTGTGCTTGCCTCGGTAGTTCAAGGCGATGGATGTACCTGAAACATATGTCACAGTCTTTCAAAATTCGTTGGCCGCCACCCAAGCCGAACCTTAAAAAAACTGTGTGAAGCGAATGAGAAAACTGACGCTACAGTCTGACCATTGTTGAAACATATTGGAATTTATTGCACAATCGAGTGTTTTGCAATTCTGACAAAGTTACAATCTCCTTTGCTTTTGAAGTCCAAGTCAAGAACAGAAAATAGTGTCGCACCACGCACCACTCACACGCATGAGCTGTTCAAATGACTCTCTTAGCCAACATGTGTAGAGATAAACTGAAAGCAGACAACTAGGGCAACCAAAAGTCAATAAAGTCAAATTTTTTCTGCCTCCTTTAAAGCTTATGAAACGTCCACAAACCAAAGTTCTCGCTCATACCATGAGGGAATACCAAGTTATGAGGTCAAAAAAAGTCAGAATTTATCATTAGGTCAAAATGTATCGCTGGGTTAAACTTTTCTTGCAGCACAGTTTTTTTCTATTCGTCGATATTTTATTGAATCTACAACAACAGATATTGATATGCTTTTGCAAGTTTTGTTGTAATTCTGTAATAATAATGGGCTTGCTGCGATTTCTGACGTAATAATGTTGTTTTGCCCACTGGTGGGCGATTGAATATTATGTAGGATAAGCGTGGTAAGGCAAGAAACGTGTTCTTACAGTACATTTTTTAATGTATGTGATGAGTAGAGTAAACTCTTTGTACAGGAGTGTTGGGCGCTAGAAAGGATCTTGCCTGGATGCTCACAAGTCTATCAATGGTCTCCTGTCAGGACCAGCAAAGCATGCCTTCCAGGCCATACTTTATCAAGCTCACTGCAAAATTTTAAGGGTACCACCTTCGTTCTTTTCATTTCTTGATTCTTGGTTTTTCCTATCCGAGTAGGTTTATGTCAAAGCCTCCACTAAATCATGTTTCAGTCATCAAGTGTAGTCAGATTAGGAAACGCTGCCGAAACGCCAGCAGTATTGGCGTTAGTAGCCTAGTTCATGGCTTCTTAAACTTTTTCGTTCTACGACCCATTTAAAAAAAGTTTTTTTATGCGGCCCCCTCAGGCCCGCAACTAGGGGTGAAAAAAGTGTTCTCCCTCCCTGGAAAAACGTATTGGACATAGTTTATAACTATTGGATATAGTCAGGGGTGTAGTTGGGTGGGAACGCGTGGGAACGCGTGGGAACGCGTTCCCACACCTTTTTTGCACTAGATTACATTAAAACATGGCTGCGATCTCACGGATGTGTTAGCGACACGCAGATTAACACTGCTAATCAAAAGTCTACAATGAGACAAGGAGTTCCAGTGCGGAAATTCTTGTAGGTGAACGCTCACTTTCTTCGAACTATTTAGTGCAGTCTTCCTTTTTTTTGGTGTGGGAACGGCGTTCCCACACCGCTTTTTTCAGCACTACACCCCTGGATATAGTTTTTAAAAATTGGGTCCTCTTAGAAACCTGTTTACCCCCATAATGTCCCAAGCTGGTTACTGGCCTGGACCCCCTTGATGGATAACCTAGTTGCTAATGATACGTGTAAACGTCCCATTACAAAGCTCAAGAGGCAATGAAGAAACCATACAAATGCACACAATCCTCGAAAGTAACTGTATAGTAATAAAACTACCATGTAATGGAAATTTTAAGGTGAAAAAAATAACCAAAATATAATACAGTTTATAGAAAATATCAAGCGCAACTAAAGGGATGGAAGCACTTGATGATTTTTACACAGATCATCCATTCGTAGATTGATATATGACAACACAGAACGAAAGACATTCTCAACATTTCTCAAAAAGGATCGGTTTTTGGACTTGATGATATTATCAGTTTTTGAGAATGCAGCTTCAAAAAAATATGTTGTGCAAAATGCTAAGAGTTTATGAATGGCTAAATCAGAAATGACTGGGCATTCATTTCTTGTTCTTATCTAAAAATGACATTAACTCTGTTTTGAAAATTCCAGTTGGAAACTTTTGTCATTTAATAACTCCACAAACTCATCCTGGACATGGCAGGTGTTGTGTATGGTTTGTGGACCAAACTTTTCCTGAATCAAAGTACAAAGTACTTCTGAAACTGTGTATAAAGCTTTTAAGTTTAGTCTAAAACTACTCAGTGTGCTCTCAAAGCAGTTAGCCTAGCCCCTAAACTAGACCTAGAGTTCTAAACATAAGCATGCATTCGTTTCGTAAAGCATACAAAACGGTCAATATTGGTCAGTACGTTAAAACAATCATGACGTAACAACCAATAACTTGCGCTTCGTTGATTATTATCGTTTGATAGCTCAGAAGACATCCTAGTAAGCAACAGACATCATGAGGCACGGTATTGCCCCTAAAAATGCAGTAGAAATAGATTCACTGAAGGTCTACTTTTAATTTTCTTGTAAAGTTTACAAAAACGTTTATATCTGATTTGTCAAGCTAATTTGTTTCGCGACCTCAAAATTACATTTCGCGATCCCGAACGGGGTTGCGACCCATAGTTTGAGAAGCTCTGGCCTAGTTAACCGGTACGATTTAGATTATAGGACGTACCACCTTAATTTATGAAACAAAGAGATATCTGCTGTTACGCAACATAACCAACATTGGTGACTTTTGCGAATGTCAGAGCTTTGGTGTGCATGAAGGACGTGGTAGATTGTTACGACACAAGACTGTAAAAACGTTTTTGGGGCCTATGCTAGAATTTTTATTTATGTGAATGCTGTGACGCCTGTTACTTGTGTAGATAATATTTTGATGGATTTGGTGTTGAAATAAACACGGCATGCATGGAATAAATTAATTTGATGTAAAAAAACGTCCCTAGGGGTGCTGGAATCGACCTTGCCTATGGCGCACCGGCACATTTACGATATAGCCTACACAGAGCAAGAGAATATGTTTGTTTACGTTTAAACAAATTGTGCCACGGTTGATTGAGCAGGATGACGTCATACGCTATGAGGGGGCGCTGAAAATGCATCTTGCCTAGGGCGCTGGAATGGTTTGCGCCGGCACTGTGGTCGATCCACGAAAAAACCGCCACATGAAAAAATCATCTGTAATTTGCGTAGATTTCAACAAAAAGAGTCTATGTGATACATAGAGTTTTTTTTTTACGAGAAATGCTCAGTAGTGTATTTCAGTTCACATCATGAATAGGTGGATAAATAAAGTTGCGCTGGTAACTGGTTCTCCTGTTGGGCTCGGAAGGAATGTGGCTGAAAAGCTGGCTAAACATGAAATGAAAGTTGTTGCCTGTGGCCGAAATGAAGAACAACTGAAAAATATTGTTCATGTTTGCAACAAACAATATTCCGGAGAAATTTTTTCCATATCGCTGTGATGTCAGTGACGAAGAACAAATTTTAGGGATCCTCAGGTACATCAGAAAAAGGTTTGGTGAGTTGCATGTTCATGTTAACTTTTTTAGTCTTTTCTTTCGGCTTCGCTGACGTTTCAACGACCACTCATGGGCCTTGTGTAGTCTGCTTGAGTTCAGGAAAGCTGATTTCCTGATCATCAACAATACTAACTGCGTGATGAACGCTGTGATTAATGAATGGCTAGTTTTTGCTTGTTAACATTTTCTTCTTGTACATGTCATTTTGTCTCACGTTTCGGAAGTTAAACATGTGTTTACGCTGTGCTGTAGAAATGGAAGCATAGGTTTAACGTGAGTGTGATCGGCTTATGCATCTGCGCCAGAGAAGCTGTGATGATCATGATGAGCCTGGAATCGAAGATGGCCATATAATCTGCGTCAACAGCATATCTATGCACAAGTTCGGTGCCAAAACGTTGTACTCCGGAAACAAGTTCGCTGTAACTGCTTTAACGGAATGTCTTCGCAGGGACGGTTTTACCAAAAAGGCTTGGTAAGCTTAAGCCTAGACCTCAAGATCCAATGGGGCGTCCAGCAAACTTTGGTACGCATAGAGTCACTTGCCGGTACATGATCAGTTCGACAAATGTTCGTCAACAGTTTCTGTCTTCATTATTCATGAAATTCGCATAATCAGATTTCGTGTTGCAACGCAAGGGTCTACCAACGAGTTTCCATGAACCTCAATATGACCGTTGGTCATGACGCATGCCGACTGAAGTGTCGACCTACTCTAAGCGCGTTGGCTGCGTCCTGTGTTGGCTGGCCCGAACCGATTGTTACGTGTGAGTCAGGCGAAAGAACTTGTGGTTGTTCCTGTTTGAAACGCACTTAACTTAAGTTTATGCTGCAGATAAGAGATATGTGCAGGGCTAGCAGCAGCATCCTACAATGAAAACATACTTGCTTCCTAAACCTGAGCAATACAGTAGTTTTGTTAGAATTTCCATTACGTGAAGCTCGTTTAGCATTTTTAGATGTGATTTTTTGCATTTTAATTTTCTTTAACGAAGTCATTCATAAATCAGAGCGCTATTGAGTACTTGCACAAGTTCGTACTGCTCCCACGATAGGCAAATCAGAGAAAATTTTGATGAGCTTGAATGGCAAGCAAAAGTCACTTTGCCAAATGGCAACCACAGAACTCTACCCCAAGGAGACAGAGAATAAGGAAACAGCAAGAAACTGACAAAAGCACGTTTGGGTCTGATGGATTAGATTAGTGGTCCTTAGTTTATACAACAACCCGGACCCTTATTTCTTAGCTTGATGGTCACTAACTGCCCAGGAGAAAGGTCTGTTTCAAGATTCAATTGAATTAAAAACGGAATTAAAGGATCGCAGTATTGCAGGATAAGTTGTCCACACTAAGAATTCGGTGCATTAAAAGTGACAAACTTAGGCAAACAAATTTTAATGAATTCCTATACGATTTTTTATGAGGAAGGCCAGACAAAGCATTTTTAATTGTGTACTGTGCTGTGTTCAGCCTTACTTGATTCGTTGATTGCAGCTTTTTATTTCTTAATAGGCTACGTTACGTATTTCAATGATGACAGCACTAAGGAAATTTAAAGAAGTCCCGTCGCCACGGGGTGCATTGGTGGGCTCAGCCCCCACAAACTGAATTAAAAACAGTGAAACACTAAATCAATGGAGTTTTTATCAAATTCTCAGAATGTCAAGTCCCTGCGCAAACTTAAAGTCCCCCTATTGAAGACTTTCTGGCGATGGCTATTTGGTTTGAACCTCACATCCTTTCGCGCGACGATTTCGTTGCGTTCGGGAAAAAGTGACATACACGCGAATCGTGAATCTAACAGTTGCAACTGTTTGGGTGCATTTTACTTGACGTGTTTTGCTCGTGTGAGTGAGATTTTTACAGCCGTGGTAAGCAAGTCGCAACGTGGTCCTCAAGTTGTGCTTTAAAGTCTTTGTGCCACCACACGTATGTGCTGTGAGTTTGTTTTTAAGGAAATTGTATATTTTGGATGCTACTGTTGAACGAAAAAGGTATTTTATTGTTGTTATTCGCTTGGTAAACAACGTTTGGTTTTGTTTGACTTGCTTACAGAGCTGTTTCGTGTTTTAGAGACCACGTTAAATCAGTTGGCAGAAGTTAATTCTCTGTACAAAAAACTATAAAATTGTGTTGATTAGAAACCTATACAAGACGCAATGTGGCTAATTGGCCAATCTCTAGAGATCCGCAACATTTAAATATGTATCGCCACTGTATAACACTTTGTTTCGATAGTTTGATTTTAGTGTTAACTTGGTTACGCCCTGTGTCGTTACTTATATCGAAAGTGTCATATCTCAGTTGTTATCAGCAGTGGCATAACTGGAGGTTTGAGCCAGGGGAGGGCAAAGCTTAGCTGAAGCGGGCCCACTGGTTACAGTATGGGGCCCACTAACCAAAACTCAGAAAAAGGGTAAAAAATGATAGTGAATCTCTGGATGCCGTGGATGTCCATACCAGATAAAAAAAGAAAACACCCTGAAAAACGCAAAAAAATCACAAATTAACGAATACTAAATATCAAAATGTCAGGCTCGCCCCCTTGCCCCTCGTCAGTTACGCCACTGATTATCAATCGCCGATGAGTCCTTGGACTGCGAAGATCGTTGCCAAATGATTTCAAAAAATTTCAGCTGGTCTCGGCCTTCATTCCTTTTTTCCATATGCCCACGTTAGGTTCTGCAACCGGGCTGAAAGCTCGTCTAGTTGGTCCCAACAGGAAAATATATTTTTTTAACCAAACAAAACTATACAGATATACATTTTTAAGCTACAGCTCGTATAGTTTAGTTCCTAACTCCATCACGTGCACTTTCTGGAACAATTGTGATTTACTGGATTTATCCATGGTGTACGTATCCGGTTTTCGTGGTTTTCCATAATACTGCCATAAAAATTTTGGTGGCAATTCAAATGATATACTAATTGCCTGTTCTTCTTTATCACTGTTGTCATCTGTCTTACCAGATAAACGTGAGAATATGAGATGATCTGTGTTGAAGCCCAATGTCCTTTCTACCAGTGAATTCGCGCCTTTATCAATTATCCAAGTTGTTTTCTATAGCATATATCATAAGATCACTTTAGTCCATTCCGATGTAAATGATTTAGGTCGACGTGGATTGAATATGACGTACTCCTGAAATGTTCTGATTCCGACTTGACAAGTTTGGGTTCTTTTACACTTTTACATATTTAAATTTTAGAAACCTATTACTAACAACTTTTCTCCATGCAGATAGGTTGTATAAGACAGACGAAGATCCAGATCCTGATCGAGCTAAACAGCTACTCGCTAGCATGAAGTGTCTGCAGAGCGAAGACATTGCTGACGCAGTCATATACGCATTGAGTGCTCCTTCTCATGTCAACATTAATGAGATAATTATGCGACCAACGGAGCAAAGATTTTGAATCTCCGAACAGAGCTTTGACATTTGCTGGCATTTGCACACATGTACCGTTGTTTGTTTGTTGCAATAAATACTAAAAGGCGTCTCGTGAATTTTACTAGTGTGTGTGTTTTGTGTACTTATCACGTTTAAGTCACGTTGATGCCTAGAAAAATTAAAAAGACGCGTGTTGCTGTAATGGTAGAAGCGATGTAAACTCTAAGTAAACCGCCATAACTGTCCTGAGGCCTTTGCATAAGACGTCAGCATAAGAGCCGTAAAAGAACGTTGGAGTTCATAGGGTTTTATCTCCTTTCTATCCGTCGCGCTAATTTCAGTCTTTGTAGACTGTTTCATGAATGGGTTTGATCTGTCGGAGCATTATGATCCTGGAGAAACGCCTCGGCGTTTCCTTGTTTTTAATTTGCCAAATTCAGGCAAAGAGTGATATAGCCAAATACAAGAATTGTGATATGATTAAACACATAGGAAAACTTCATATAATTTTGTCATTCAAAAAACGTAGTGGTGATATTTCTCTGCAACAATACTTCATGATGAGCTATAAGATTGAATAGGCGTTAAAAGCAAAGAGCTTTAGAATTTAACTTGAGAACGAAGTAAAGATTTGAAACGAATCATCGTTAATATTTCGTGTTTCCTATCGCTATATCTCTGTTGGGGCTGGGCTTTGCGAGAGAGAGATTACGATGGTTTATTTTTTGCGCTTCTCTTTTCCTAGACTAAAAGAATTTAACATGGATAGGTGGACAAATAAAGTTGCGCTGGTTACTGGTGCTTCTGTTGGGATCGGAAGGAGTGTCGCTGAAAAACTGGCCAAATATGGAATGAAAGTTGTTGTCTGTGCCCGAAATGAAGAACAAATGAAAAATCTTGTTGACGCTTGCAACAAAAAAAGACCTGGAGAAATATTCCCATATCGTTCTGATGTCAGTGACGAAGAGCAAATTTTGTCGATGTTCAGATTCATCAAAGAGAAGTTTGGCAAGTTGCATGTTTGCGTCAACAACGCTGGCTTAGCCGTGTCTCCGTCCATTTTTACCTTTTCTACACAGGTATGCCGTTGTTGTTTTGAGTTCAACCGAAAGAATGTTTTCAGTGATAAAATATGAACAAGATATTTAAAAATCCTGAGCAAGTTTTTCTAAACACACTTTTGTTTATAATTTAGGTTCGTCATAAATCTTTGCGTGTAACATATTTGATAATTAGTGTCTTGTACAATTAGATTACATATCGTTTGTACGGATGTATGAACAAGTGTTTAAGAAATTCATGTAGAGTAGATCGATTGTCTTGTCATTTGATATCAGAGAAATGTTGATTAGTGGTATGTTTCCGGTTAATATTATTTTTCTTACCGATTATATCGAACATATTTATAACAGGAGCTTCAGTTTGTTGAAAAAAGTGAAGAAATCACATTTAGTTAAATAAAACACATGTAGTTAAATAGTCGAATGAGTAAATGTCTGATTGTCCTAAATACATACGATCTAGCCTTCTGCACTTAAAAATGATAGATTGGCTTGTACAAGTGCTTTTTCAAGGAGCGTTCATGTCAGGCTACTTTGATGAAGGATTAATATTTTAAGAAACTTTTTGTTTGAGCAGAAGTTGAAATACATGTTCAACGTCAATGTGATTGCAATGTGCGTCTGCACTCGAGAGACTCTCAAGATCATGAAGGATTGTGGCATTGAGGACGGTCATATCATCAACATGAACAGCGTGATTGGACATAGAATTGGTGGCCACAACACGACCTACTGTAGCACTAAGTTCGCTGTTACCGCACTGACTGAAGGTCTGCGCCAAGAACTGCGCAATGCCGGGACTCACATTCGTTCAACTTCCATATCTCCTGGATACGTTGAAACCGAGTTTGTTTACAGGAAATATCTGTCCTCAGCGATCTTGTAGTCAACATTTCGTATTTATGCTATGTAGAAGGCTGCGTGCCAATCTAAGCTGTGCATCGCTTACCTTTTCGTGTTCCTAATTATTCCGGGTCCAACTTTCCTGAAACAGTGAAAATCATGTTTGTTTGATGCTGAGGAAAACTGAGATCTACATGTTAACAGGGCCCATCTACAGCAAAACATTTAGTTTGCCGCCAGAACTTACTTGGTTTTAAATAAACTTGAATCTTCAGTTGGTGAAAACAATTCATTGCAGGTGTGCAAACATGTTTCACAACCTAGCTTTCCGTTCTAAAAATAATGTAAAAAACATTTAGAGACGTACCCAGTTATTTAACTATTATCTAACAGGTAATAGTTATCGAATTGGAAACAAACTATTATTGACATTTCCATTTTGTGTTTTTCGCATTAGTGTTTGTAAAACGCTTTTTGCCAAGTTTTGTTCTATTAGTATTATGTGCGAACTTCGGATGGCTCGCCGTTGCTGTCCGTTAATCCCTTGAGAAGCGGAATGTTAAAATTTTTGTTTTTTCAGGCAATTTTGATCATACCAGCCGACCGATTGCGCTAGAGAGTTAATCAAGACATCGTCAGATGCAGATTTTCTGTACTTTCTTTAACAAAACAGATTTGTTAACATTTGATTTTTTTGTGTTGCGTCACAGTGCCTTATCAGGGTTGTAATGGTGACGTCACACTTTCATGCAAAATTTCAAATGCAAAGGTACCTATTTTCGTTACCGGAAATTACACGAAATTTCGCATCTTGTGCAGTTCGTTGATTCTCTAGCGCGATCGCCCGGCAAGTTATGATCGAAGTTGCGTCTAGACACTGTGATTCAGTGGCGGATCCAGGGGGGGGGCAGTGTGGGGCAACTGCCCCCCAACCTCTGTGGCGCCCCCTTGAATGGCGCGCCTTTGCCACAAATGCGCCCCTTTTTTGTGCCCATGTAAGTAGAAACAGATTTTAAAATATTCTAAATCAAACAATGTTATTCGCTTAGTTAAACGTCAGGGTTTACGTGCCGGACTTTACCCAACCTCTTATCGCATAGCGTGAACGATGCTATTGCTTCGTAATAGTTCCACTGTTTCGTTTTTTCTTTGCCTCGTGAGAACTGTCCAGCCTCAGTGTTGCCAACTGTTATATATATATACCAAATTTAAAAACTTTGGTATATTTTCAAAGTGCTTGGTATATAAATTTTTTATTTGGTATATATGAAAAATTTGGTATGTATTTGGTATATTTTAGTCAGAGGGTTTAGTTGAGATTTTAAACCAGTTTATTTGGTTTGTTACAAAGCGAAAACAGAAAAGCCGATAGTGGTGTTGAAGTTTTGTAAAAACGGCGTGAAGTAGGAGATTCATCCCAAAGCTTTTCGTCTGACACTCTTCAGGGGATATCGTCAGAATGAAGTGGAGATACTACCGAACTGGTTTATATACAGAGAAGAAGAGATCTCATTGGTTAAAGCAGTGGCCAATAAGAAAGGGTTTAGGAGATAAGAAAGGCGAGTTGTCATTGGTTGAAGATGTAATTTGGACCTCGTCGAAACGTTGGACCGGTCAACCAATGGAGAGTTCAA
>Ga0210059_1005725_pt1 | contig 19948 bp, 11 predicted proteins | sample Ectturendosymbi2_FD_188042 | JGI IMG/M metagenome (GOLD analysis project Ga0210059, IMG submission 188042) | Ecteinascidia turbinata endosymbiont from Florida, USA - Sample 2 (SPAdes) (version 2) | ecosystem: Host-associated > Tunicates > Ascidians > Unclassified | place: Key West, Florida... | reverse complement strand
ATTAAAAATACATTTTCAAACTATCATCAAACCTTGAAGCAAAATTGTATGGGTTCGCCACTGGGTGCCGCAAAATATAATTCTCTTCTGCAGGGTGCCGCAAGCCTAGACAGGTTGGGAACCACTGGGCTAGAGAGTGATTCGGCAAGAAACAGCATTCACCCGAACGTTAAGCAGAAACCAGAGATTGCAAACAAAAACATCGGAAAAAGAACATGTCAATGTGGCCAGCCAGACTGAGTATGAAAGTTGCTTCCAAGCTAATGTCTTGATTTTCATTTTCAGGTGCTCTCGCTAACGCCACTGCTTTAGCGTTGCTGCTTGAAGTTTTGCAAGTGAAAGGGATTTAGTCGCGGCGTTTTAGCTAACACTGCCAGATCCTTGCGCTTTTTCGTCTTAGAAGTTTTGCGTTTTTAATAACTCGTGATTGCATTACAGATTTCGGCATCTCGCTAGATAAGCACTGCAATCTCGCTTTCTGCCCTTTCGTTCTACCAATCGACTGATTAAGACCTTTTCTGGCGAACCATGCAATAACATGTAGTGTAAATGGCTTGAATAGCTTCATATATTTATGATGTAACACAACGATAGTAACCATCCGAAAAAAAGCGCGTTTCCACCACACACTACCCTTTATGACGAAACAAAGGTGCAGTTCGGCTGCGGCTACCTCGAGACTGTACCAGATGTTTGGGGTTATTGATGCCAGTGTTGCCACTTCTGATATATTAGCATGACATCAAATGTGGTGTTCTCAGATTAATTTCTGATGTCTGAGGTTTTGTCGACAAATCTGATGTTGACTGGGTTGTTGTTTTAGTTTTCCACATTTCCTCTCAAATTAGGACGAAAATAAGTTAGATTCATGATTTTTAAGATCCTTTCATCAATTTCTCACCAAAATGTGTGTTTAGTTATCGTTTCAAACGAAAGAAGTTCTCTTCGCTTCGTTGAGACTAACATTTTACGTAAATTATAAACGACTTCTCCGTTTAATGGCGATATTGCGCTCTGTTTCGGATTCAATGAGGGTACTCTCTCTTTGTGAATAGAAGCATTTAGCTCAGGGGTGGGTAAATAGCGGCTCGCGGGCCAAATGTGGCCCGCCACAGCGTTTTACGTGGCCCACGGTAGCATTCAGAAAATATCTTCAAATCTGACATTTCCTCTAACTTATCACAACAAATGTTAGTGTTGACTGCTTAGGCTAGCTTAACTGAGACATGCTTCTATTTCATTAAGGACGCATGGCCCTCCACCAAAACGTGGCCTTCTCAAAATGGCCCACGACCCTAATTAGTTGCCCACCCCTGATTGAGCTTATATGAACCTGTAGCATAAAAATTTGATGTTATCTGATGTTGAAGAAGGCAGCAATCTGATGTTAACGAGACTGACCCCGGTGGCAACATTGACTGATACTAAACAGCAGTCAGCAACCACTAGCTTTAGCATGCAAATAGTAACGTTTTCGTGACATTTGTGCAATAGGCGTGATGCACGAGCAGAGAGTCATACCCATGCCAAAAGAACGATTATTAGGAAAAGTTACCAGCGAAATCAAATATATTTGCATTGAACAAAACCTAAAATACTTATAGGCTATTCAGTAGCGATTACTAAACCTGGCAGACAGTAAACTTGTAGAGCACATGTGTCAAAACTGATGGCCCGCGGGCCAAATGTGGTCCCTCACGCGTTTTTATATGGCCCGCGAAGCCTAAATTTTAAGCCTCAGCATGCTTATAGGTTGGAACTGTAGTGGTTTATACCTGTGTACAAAGGCGAACGACGTTCTTTGCATTGTTATAACTTTGCTATTTTAGTCGTCTTGCTAACCGAACGTCTCTCTTTTTAAAACGTTATTCAGTTTTAAGGTTCTTTTCACTGAAAAATAACCATTATTGTCACGGAGACGCTCTTTAAGCATTAGCGTAGCGTAGATTATCGTGGTTAATTCTGTTACAACTGGCCGCTTAAGGGCAACCATACATTAACAACTGACCCTTTCAGGGCAACCATAATGTTGATATGGCCCTCAGTGAAAATGAGTTTGACACCCCTCTTCCAGAGAAATTAGTTGCTGTTGGGGCCCCCTGATACTTAACGCAACATAGGAATATAATATAGAGTTGTATTCTTGTATCGCCTCTGAATCACAAAAAATTTTCAAATGAGTATTTTAGTTAAAACAAATAAATTTCATCATGAGTGGCCCCCTTGCAGCGGGGGGGCCGGGGCAATTGCCCCCGTTGCCCCCCCCTTAATCCGGCTCTGGTTGGGGGGAGATAGGAGACCCAGTTAATGATTACATTTCTGTTGTCTTACTAACTTGGAGTAACCAAATGTCATAAAAAAAACAGTATGATCAACAAACATGTATGCATGCAATTTGTAAACAAAAACTTAGAGTTTCGGAAACGAAACAGAGGTGAAATGCCAGGAGATAAATTGATGAACTGTTTCCATCACTAAAGGTAAGCTGCACAGTAAAACTGTTCTCCTCTATAATTAAATGATTGTGATTGGAATTTTTATCACCTGTACTTTTTGGCGCGGGTAAACTGCTACTCAACTATGCCCGTTTCGTTACAGTGACTATCACCGGTCAGGTTTGAGAATGCACGCTTGCACTTAGACTCAGCCTGTAACCAAATGCGTGAGCTAACTATGGATGGAGTGGTTTAAAGATCACAAATATAATAACAACCTTGTACGAGTTCAATTCGGAAGTAGAAAGGCAAGTTATATTTTTTTGCAGATAGTGTTAGGTGCCAACAAGAATAAGTTACCTAAAGGGAATCGAAAAGATTCTGGAAAAGAGAAGTGTGCTTCAGAACGCACTTTAGCTTGAGCAGCGCCAAGGAAATCCAGGGAGAGAGAGATGGTAGATCCAGTGGGACGACTGCAAGTGTCACGGCTAAGTTCAAAAACTTTTGAAATATGCAGATTATATTCAGTCCTTAAATTCAGATTTTTTTAATTGAAAATTTACTAAATATGTGGCAGTGTATTAATGGATTGATTGATCAAAGGACACCAAGGGGTTTAGAAGTGTTCTGCTAAGTTTAGGCAATGTGGTGCACTCGGATAATGATGAAGAGAGTTTGTACGCCTGTTGCTGCACACAGAAGGTGACTGCCAAAGGGTGTCATAGATACAGTATCTTGGCTGTCACAGTCCACAGATATCTTCACGAAGTTCAATGAAGCTAATTTACAATTGCAGGGAATGGTGTTAACCTCATTAAAGACAAATCAGTAATTTTCACCTTCTTGTCCGAGTTGTTCAAACGAAGCCGAGACCTTTATGAACTCTAACAGTTTCCAAATCATTGACTCTAACAGTTTCCGACAGCTAAATGAGTTAATTTACTAAATTAAGTTTTATAGTGAAATGCATCTTTGTGCTCATTCTTGTTTTAATCATTTTGAAACATCTCAAATATACAATGCGAAAAGTGTGTTGATATGTGTGCTAGGCATGGCAGGGGGGCGATAGAAATTCGTTTGTCAGAAACGGGGGCGCTAGCCAAAAAAGGTTGGGAAACACTTCTGTAATGTATCTGAACTGTATCCGGAGCACAGTAAGTATCAGTACAGCGTCCACTACTTGCGAAGTTTTCGTTAACTTGCTTGAGACTGAGCGCCTTCGAAATTCAACACTGCAACGACGGGAAAGCAAACAGAAAACGTTGCTGTTACTTTTTACGACGCAGTCATCAGACACTCTGTGATTCACTCAGCAACGCGTCTGGAACTATTGCAGCTGTCAGGCTCAAACGAAGTAGTTCAATGACTTACGAGGTTTCACGAATATTTTTAAACATGTGAAAACAGCAAATGTTCAATGTATCAACTTCAAACCATTTTCTTCTGGTGGCTGGTTCTTGCTTGTAACGCATTTTGCCTCAATAAACCAGTTTTACTAACTGTTAAACATTGTTCCCTATACGCTACAAGCAGCTTCGTCTTTGGGAGGTCTGTAGCTTAAATGACCCCTGGTCCTTTACAGCCTCCAACTGTCTCATGCATTTTATTAACCGGTGTACTTGGAAGTCATCGCAGTGCTACAATACAACAACTATGATGGCGTCAACCAGGCGTGTGTCCTATATGCTTGTGTTTCATCAAAGTAAATATATTAGCGCCATCAAGCGTCTACTTTTCTACTACTGCCACTTACATATATTCGTGACTTCGCAGGTTTGTGTGTTCTTTGTTACGACTATTCATGCTTAAATTCTAGCGCGTTGCGCGTGGAGTGAAGACGTTGCACAATACAATTATCTTATATTTTGGAATGTTTCCTCGCATTATTGCATACAATATTGATGGCTGGTTATGATTTGCACAAGCACAAAAAACTATTTAGGAGATTAGGCAACAGATGACAGACGCAAATTAAAATGTTTACAAAGCAGCTTGTCATGTTCTTCCGGTGGAAGCATCAGATGTTGCATGAGAATCAACTCCATAGTATTAAAGCTACATATTTTTAAGATTTTTGAGGACGTTTCCAAATTGATCAAAAGCTGAACTCATTTTTTACAGGTAGACCTTTGAGCTCTCATACGTCTGTGCCAAAGTGTTATTGGAAAAAAACGTTTTTTTCAGCTATGATGCAAGTTTGTTTACACACTACCATTAATATGTTTAAGCACAGTATTAAAAATTAGAACAATTTTTTCAAAGTTTTAGTGAGGTAGTTTGTTACTGACTCATCAAATCTTTCAAAAATTATCTTAAATCATGGTCTTTTCCTCAACTTGAAACTCGATCGATATTTGGTGGTAGTTACGCCATAACAAGACGATTTTTTCATTTTACAAAAATCTTTAATTTTGATTGCCACAGATTGTAACATCAAGTAGATACGTTGAAATTCAAGCGAAACTCCTATGTTTTAAGAAACCCAAAGTTTGATACAAAATCTTACTTCACATAAAAGATCATAGCAGCCTCTGGCATGATGTAAACATCTTTGTTTGTCGGCATGGGGGGGTTATCCTGATAAATCGATGGAATGTAGATCGACATGGTGTAGTTTGTACGACAGAAGACACATGAACTGGCTGTGATTCCAGTGACAACCGGAACAGTCATATCGAGCTTTATACCTGTTGGAATATGAGAAAAGATATCACGTGTTCTGTCCACAATGGAGCATTACAAAAAGAGTTCAAAAACAAAAAAGGAATTATCGAAAATAATTTTTCATAGCCAAAAATCAGATATTTGTGATGTTAATGGAGAATATATTTTGCTGAGCAAGATCTGCAATCATTGTTCTAACAGAATTAAAAAATGTGAAAATCGAAAGAAATCATCGAGCATCCCCAAAATGATTTTCACCAATTTATCATCGTTTTGCCACATGCCCTTTATACTTATTTTGCCGCTGACAAGCTTAACTTTGATCGGAAATATTTTCTCTAGACCAGTGGTTCTTAACCTTTTTTTACCACGCCTCCCTTAAGTTTGTTTCAAGCCCCCGACATTAAATAGTTGTTAAAAACGAATGTATTCACTGATAAATTCATTGGTCAAACTTTTCATGTTATAAAGCGGGTGTAGGCTTGCGCTCCCCTTCAAATTTGCATTGACGTCCTCCTGGGAAAGAACGTCCCTTGTTAAGAACTGTTGGTCTAGCTAGAATGAGACGTTTTCGTCAGTAATGCGCTTATTTCCATCGATATTTTTTGATTTTTCAATGGAGTTTAGCGACGTTTAACTGAGCACAAAGTAACTTTGCTCACAATCCAGCAATTCAGAAAGACGATACTGAAGTTGTAGCACCCCACTTCCTGTGGGCTGATCACAAATTTTATTTCAACAGACTACCAGTCAACGTAGCAATTGCATTAAAGACAAACATCTTTATGGTTGATTTTTTGCAGGGTTGATTGAACTGTTTTCATTTGCATAACTTTTGAAGGCACTGCAGTACTGCACATGAGTTGAGCAAGAACACTATAGGACTATAGGTGCTTGGTGGAAAAAGGAAACGTATTTGCTGTTGCGACTTTGCTTCAATTCAGGCAAATTATTCGAACATTTCTCTGGCGAACCTTTGCTTATGTGCACTCGATCAGCATTTTGAAAATTAAACACATTCTAAATTTTCTTGCGCATCCCCACTCCTCTGTGCAGCACAACCGCCGTCAGACTGGTCACATTCTAACGTAATGCACTGTGGTCAGGACCGTCATAGCTACCATCGCAAAGAAAGAATGACCTCCATGGTAATGGTGGCGCATCCCATATTGGTGAAGTGGTTTTTAATTGCATACGAGTTGATAATGCGTAATTTGTAGGAGAAATATAAACTGCACTCTGATAATATTGTAGTATCTAATTCTTTGGCTGTGAAAAGATTCCTTTCGATAGACTGTAAACACATATTTTGAAGAAATTCTAAAATATTCACAGGATATAATGCTGAGAACCGGGAGTGGAAGAACCGGAGGGACTACATGGGTCTTTCTGGGGATGCTTCGCACCCACCTTTGAATATCCAATTTTGCGTAAGTACGTTTGAACAACACAAATCATATTGGGTCCATTGCTAAAGTTAATTGTTTAATGAAAAAAGATTGGCAAGGTTTTGGCTTGGCAGTGTTTTGACAATGTCATGTGTAATGTATTATTTATACTTTGACAGTGAATTTGGCAGAATTTCGTAAACGTTTGACGGAATACACAATGCATAGTATGGTCACTCTTTTCGGGCCAGCTTACCCTATAGCTCTGTCGAACAGTGTTGCCAGATGGTGTAATACTACACCGTTTTTGGCAACAATTGTTTACAAAAATGGTGCAATTTTACATGCTTGTGTGTACAGGAAAATTTTTGTGTAAGTCTAAGAACAGCTAGTTACATTTATGTCCTCAAGTTAGTGTAGTGTAGGTAGAGAGGGTGTAGTGTAGATAGGCAGTGGCGTAACTAGAGATTTGAGCCAGGGGGCCAAAGCTTCACTGAAGGGGGTCCACTGGTCACCGTAGGTCCACTAGTCAAAACTCAGAAAAACGTGAAGAAATGATAGTGAATCTCTGGATGTCGTGGATGTCCGTACGAGATAAAAAAGAAAACATCCCTAAAAACGCAAAAAAAACAAGAAATTAAAGAATACTAAATATCAAAATTTCAATTAAAGGGGGTTCAGTTCTTATATTTAGCTTTCCAGGGGGGCGACTCGCCCCCTTGCCCCCCGTCAGTTACGACACTGTAGATAGGGGTTGTTGAGGGCTTATGAAACATTGCGTAAAATTGTTCAAATATGTTGACAAAAGTTAACGACATCATATTTCAATGCTTTTGATGTCACAGTTGTTAATTCAAACTAAAAAAATTGTTGATAGTGTTTTGACGTGCGCTTGTGTCCCCCACTTTGAAAAAGGCTCCTCCACCACTGCAGAGGTCATTGTCAGTGCAATTCCTTCTTTATGCATCGCTTCGTCGAAGTTTTCGCTGAAACTCAATAACGGCATCAATCGCTTGGACAGTTTGTTGTCATAACAACAAACATCACGTGAAGCCACAGCGTCGCTTCTCACGTGATTTGTATCAGACTGTGACTCGTGATTTGAATCGTAACATATACTTAATCCGATAAGGCAAAGTTAAAACCTACTGTATGAATTGTTGAAAGTTTACCAATCAAGGCAATCTGTCGTAGGTCTACAGATCGCAATAAAGTTACTACAGCATATGGAAAATTTTTCACATGCTGCATAAAGTTGTGTAAGAATTCATTGAATGAACCTACTGAATAGCTTTTAGTACCTTCTTTTTTGTTTACTTTAAGCAAAAGCAAATACATATTTTTGCAGGTACAAACCTCAACAAATACTAAAAATGGATTGCCAGACATATTGAAAACCTTTTGAAAATTAAATTTCAAGTTGTCTCTTTTGTATACCTCTGTCATTTGCGCCGCGTATGTAGTCGAAGAGGCGAAGAAATCCCACTTTCTTAGCCTTTTCTTCGGTGAGCTCCTGAATTGGCGTGCTTGCCCATTTCGCAGCGGCATAGCGGCGAGCTTGGTATGAGTGATCCTTTATCCAAAAAAGACTTAGTTTTTATGGAACAGTCCAAAGCATGACACCAGTTAAGCACTAGCAATGAGCTCAGCCACGTTTTCAAAAACATTTGAAGTTTCAAAACGTGTAAGTTTTGGTATCAATTAAAACATTTACGATCAGGTGCGAAATGTTGTACATTGACGTCTGTAAAAGCATATTCGAGAACAACAATTTGTGCAAAAATATAAAACGAAGTATCTGAATTTTCTCATCTATCTGCAAACACAGTTCAGCAAATTCAAGAACCTTGCCTTTGCTCAGACGAAACGTGTTTTAGCGAATCGTTATTTCTGGAGCAAGTTTACAAAACAATCGAGCTCAAAAGCAAGCGAGATATACCGGATGCTACGTGACACCAAAAACTGCGGTTAATTAATAATTTTGATGGTAATCTCAGCAGCGAACCTGGGCGGATCATCGCTGTGCTGTACAGAAAACAAAACACTCGCAGTGTAAACTGCTATCACTTTTGGGCATATTACACACTTTGTCGGTTAACCTGTCTTTGATTCGTTGTTTGTGCAAGTCTTGTAATGCTGCAAGTTTTATTTTGTGTACGAATCAAATCAGAAACTTGTGATCAGTGGCAAACTTCTCGAAGACCACGATGTTCACTGATTAAGACTTGTTTGCTGCCGCGAAAAGAACGGTTTTTGTGATACAAAGTGGCCTTAACTGACGGGTACAGACATTCAAATCGCCCCTCACCCCTGGCAAGCTAAATGTAAAAACCGCGCACCCATAAAGCTTATATTTCAGTTTTAGTACGCTTTTGTTTTTCAGTAAGTTGCTGTTTTTGCGTTTTTCTCAGTATTTATCAGTGATTTGTGATTTTAATATAGCCATCCATATCTGGATTCAACATCATTTCTCACGATATTTTCTGAGCGTTCGCTAGTGGGTCCCCTACAGTGGCCAGGGGACGCCTTTGATCCAAGTTTACCACCCTGGCTCAGACCTCTACATACGTTTTGGTGGCACATATGTAAAAATAAATAATAAAGTACAAATCAAGACGTTTTTCTATCGGGAAATTTGGCAATATTTGTAAATAAAAAGAATCTCCGTGACTGATAACGGACAAAATAGAATCACACATTCCTTCGAATGTGTAGGCCAAGAGTCTGCAACATCATGCCGCAGGTGGCATCGCAGTAACGAAATCGAGCCCGAATTGTTTTCTAACTACAATGCCTGTTTTTGGCGCTATTCAGCATGAAAATATAAGACGATATGCTTTCACGGGAAGGAACCGACACAGCACGACATTTCTGTATTTTTGAAATATCAAAACCCATCTGTTTAAACAGTTTTCACCTTGCTTATTTTTACGTTTTTGTAAAGTTTACCCAGAGAAACTGGCATTACCAACCATCAAAAAAACAAGCCTTACCTTCGGTTGAGGGCCAGTGAGGTTGAACTTGGGATGTTCAAGTTTCCAACTGTCTACATCATCAATCACATTCACTTTGTAGGCGGAAGATATCACGGCAAAGATCAACGCAAACGCAAAGGACTTCATAGCGGTTCTTGTGTCTTACAACGACGGCAAGGAATGCAATAACTCAGCTGGAGAATATTTTATAGTGCTTTTAAACTGCTTCCAATGTCTTCATTCAGCAAGGAGGAAACAAGAAAAAGGAGCTAAGAGCTCAGGGTGCGCCGGTTATCGCTTAGCTGAACTTGCTTTTGCTGCAGCCCCTGGGGCTAAGACCTGAACATACATATAAAAAATCTATTCTTTTGAAAGTTCGATTGTTTTCTTGTTTTGTGGTCGACTTCATTCTAATGAGCTATTCTATTCACACAAATTGAAATTTTCATCTTGATGATTAAGAAAGAGTTCTTGCATCGCGATTTAATGTTCTTATTATGAGTCGGGTAACCAATGTTTTGACCTGAAAACTTAAAATTTTGACTTTATTATTTACAATTTTTAACTTTATTTTGACCTATCAGTTTTCTGCGTTTGCAACCGATATGTGGAATACAAAGCATATGTTAGAAATAAAACTCATGAAATCTAATCTGTTAGTAGACAAAATTTATCTAAAAGTACACGGGAAATATCCTGCGTCAATAAATATCCTGAAGTCACTAACAATGTTCTGCATTGTTATACTTCTACATCAAGCACTGCTTCAGATTATTGCCTTGAAAGTTTCTATATGCATAGTGGATTGTGCATTTACCAAACCAAGTGTCGGAGGACCACGTTTCTTGCCTTGCCACGCCCAGCGTGCATAATATTCAATCATCCAATAGTGGGCAAGACAATATTATTACGTCAGACGTTGCAACAAATCCATTAGTATGTCAAAATTGCAAATAAACTTGCAAAAGCATATCAATATCTGTTGTTATAGCTTAAAAAATATCGATAAAGAGAAAAAAATTTGCTGTAAGACAAAATCTGACCGACGATAAAATTTTGATTTTTTCTGTAACCTTACAACTTTTGAATCGCTTCTTGGTATCAGTGTGAAATTTGATTTGTGGACGTTTCAGAAACTTTAAAACAGGCAGAAAAATTTTGACATTATTGACGTTTGGTTGCCGTAATTATGAGTTATAAAACTGTACTTTTGCTGCAGCAAATAAGCCAATGAATATAACAATGCAAACAACGCAAGGCCTAGTGTCATCGCGAAATGCTACCACCAGTCAGAACTTTCTGTTTTGATCACTTCACAGTTTAAAAAGCAAATTGATGCCAAAACGAACAACACGGCGATTCGAAGACCGACTAACCGCAAAGAGTTCCTGGTCGAACGTTTTTAAAAGAGAGCATGTCGTGCACAGGAAGCGTTTTTTAGGCTATGCAAACCTGCAATGCATGTACGCTCGTCGGAAATTTATACTTCGCGGATCGTTCATCAAACGCAGTATGTTGTTTTCACTAAATATTCGCTGTGTTCGCACCAGTTCAGGCCGTCAGAAACAGCATCTCAATGTTAATGCTGGTTTGCATACTTGCATTACTTTTTAGAACAAAATGGTCACAAAGTCCAATAAATTGCTACATATTGTGGCCCCGCGTCACAATACTTTCACCACGTGACAAGCGACGAATTTGCTCCACTGCACAGACCATTTTCATACGCGAACATGAGCGTCTGCAGAGAGGGGTGAAACGGGCATATGCCCCCCTCCAGGAAAGTGGGACTAAGAACCAAAAATTTGTAGAAAGCCTGAAGTCAGCGAATTAATTCCGATGAATTGATTTATTTCTTGCAATGACAGTTTATTTACCGATATGGCACTCACACCAGGTTCAATTTCTGTTGTCATGCAGTGAAGACCTTGCAGTTCACTATGTCCGTTCTTTTTTCCGCAGAGGCAGGTTCCGAAGCTTGCGATTGGATTGTTCTATCGTCGGTCTTTACTGCGTAATAATAACATGGAAAATTTTTTCAAAGATTCACTTCAAATAATGGTAGAAGGCATTTTGTTGTATAAGGTCAGGGTTTCCAGATGGTGCCAAGTTTTGCAAATATTGCCAAAAATCCCTATCTTCAAAATATTTGCCAATTTTTGAGTCAAAATTTTTATGGCAAAAAGTGCCATTTTTAAAATACCAATCTGAGTTTGAGAATACCATCAAATGTGGATTATTTAACAAAAAAGCACACAAACATTAGAACGAAATTACAGGTTAACATTAATCGTTGTGAATTATATCATTCTGATCACCCTCTAATTACCGCAAAGCCTAATTGCTTGTACTGTGATTTACAGTGTAACATGAATCAAGAATTAGAGAATACGATCTAAACGGAGGATATATTGTGTTTACTGAGAAGGCATCTTGATTCCCATCTAAACAAATCTTTTTAGAATTGTCAAACTTTAAAAATTGAAAAGCATGGAAAATATAAATTGCAAAAAACATAAAGTATCGAAAAATCATTATTGCCAACAAAATTGCCATTGTCAAAATTTTTTGCCAAAAATTTGCCATAAACTGCACAAACATTTGCCATATTTTTGTCACGCATCTGGACATGCCTGCATGAGACTCTTGAGCGCAGACATCGTAGCAGGTAATGCTACGAGACAGTGACTGCTGATATAGCAGTAAGGCATGTAGTTCCGTATTGTGTAAAAAAAGGATGGGTGAATCTGTAGCAACGCATCCACAATTTTGAAAAATCCATTGCTAGTGTGAGGCTGTGAGTGTGAACAATGCGCCTGAACTGAGTGAATAGCTTTATTAAACTACTCTTCAGCATGCTTCTTTCCACCAGTGTCGTAGGTGTGCCCCAGAAGGGTAACTTAACTGTACCAGCCTAATTGCTGAACCGGCCACTGTAGGGGGCCCACTAGCCAGCACTCAGGAAAAAAACGTGAGAAATGATCGTGCAACCGGATGTGGATGGCTGTGCTAAAACCTTACATCACCGGGATTTACTCAGAAAAACTCAAAAAGCAACAACCCACCAAAATACAAAAGAATACTAAAAACAAAATACAAGCTTAGTGGGGCCCAGTTTTTGCAGCTTGCCACACCGCTGGACCCCTGTCAGTTACACCACTGCTTTTGACAGAGTACAAAACTCCGTGGCTTGTTAGAATACGTCCATGCAGACTTGTGGATTTACGTCTTAATCGTTAAGTTCATTTCTGAGGGCAAAGCTACATTTGATGTGGCGACTTTTCACAATTCATTGCTCAATTTTTTTAAAGCCTGCATGGTATTCTAACTTTAGTAAGTTGTCCAATAGTCCTATCAACACAGTCTGCTTGCCCGGTGTACATGAGCTGCTTGTAAGATGAGCGTTCCCCGTGAAAATATCAACAAGCAAGGTTTTATTGAAAGGGTGATTGATCGCTTTGAACGAGATCTCAGACGTTTGCAGCTCTTTTTCCTGTGACGCTGATAAGTGTTGCTTGGTAAAATAAAATTATCATTTGTGACGCCGTTGAAGACCATGGCAGTACGTCTGTGGAAAGAAGTACCCCACTTTGAAAATCTGCAGATAGCCTAATGTGAAACTCATTGTAATATATCTGGCTGTGCCTACCAACGAAGTACCTTTTTTTGTGACTAGTGTCACGGGGTATTTTCTTTGTGGTGTAGTCGTGTGGAAACGACAAAGCGTTTCGTGGACGTATATCGTCAGTAACCTAACAATTGGATCAACAAAATGTTGACGTTGTCCCACCTAGGTAAAACATTTCTGCGGAAGCCCATGTACGCGAACATCTCAGTGAGTTAGCGTTTCTGCACTCTGAAACGTCACTCACGTTTTACGCGGAGAGAGGGTTTCAAAATAGACAAATCAACATCGGCAGCGGTTGTTTTTACTAATAGGCGCAAATACCAGCAAATCAGTTTAACAATAGATGATAACGTTAAATCTGGTAGAAACGAGCACAAATCGCTGGGCGTTTTAAAAAAATGGCACATGTAACTGTCGCATACATAGTCGTAGGAGATGAGCTGGAGCGCAGAGGTAGCACGAATTCCTCTACAACTTACAGTTACAAGTATGCGGAAAATCTGGAAAAAATAAAAAAAAATCGCGCAAAATGTTTGAAGATTTTTTAAAACTCTCTTATTAATATGACAGTTCTTCACAATAACGTTTCAGGACTGAGGATGCTTAGAGCTACATGAACTCGATGTCCTACCAAAAACATTTGCTGATAGATTCGATTGAGTCGCCCGTCTGGAGATTAATTGCCTGAACATAACTATATGTAAGCCCGAATCATCGCCAAGTCATGAAATCAAGGCTTGGTTGTCTGATTCCTCGAAAGCTTGCCTAACTGCGTTTTGTTGCTGTACAACACCAACAGATCAACATATTTATCATATTTTTTAAAGCAATTTCAGTGATGCGGTGCTTTGAGACCATGTGCACTTATTATACAAGGTTAAACGCAAAACACTTTTTCGCTGTGGCGACTGAACAAATGTTCAACCTGTTGTGTATTCCCTAAATAAAGGGATATGTTACTCGTGTGTCTCCTCAATGCTTGTGCCCTACCCAGGCCCGTAATTGTGATGTGTTGGACATAGTTCAAAACTATTGCATTTCTAATCGTGCTTACTAATGTCATGTAGTTGTAAATGACAAGTCACGAGTCACAATAATAGGTACCAGTTTTGCTTACTTTTATTTCATTCCCAAGCAACGCTGTTATTCATTGGGCTTGTTACTCAGAAATGGGTAAAGGGCGATAGTCCCAACTCCCAAGAACAATCTAGTCTAATGACGTATTCAATCAAAAGTAAAAAAAATATTGAATGAAAAATTATGTATCTGTTTGCAGAGACTTTTTTCGCATTGCATTTTATACATTTTATTGATCTGCACATCGGCAGTTGTGTGTCCATAAAGTTTGATTGAAAGGGGTCAAATATTCCCATCTACCTGTTTGGGGGTAAAAAAACACAGATACCGCTATTTATCCATGATTTTCTACACATAACTGTAAAATCACGCGTGATTTATTTCAGTTTGGAAGACCACGATCCATGTGGCTCCCCTGGATAGGCGCAGACTGCTGTACTTGGATTTGCATTAAATTAAATGGTCTCTTAAACGGTTTGTCCACTAGTTCTGCAGTGTTAAAGATAGAGGCTACATTCATTGTGTTGAACAAATCAGAATAAGACTAGTTTTACTCTTCTTGCAGAACAGTGAGCAGAAATATTTCTCCACAGAACTTACGTTTTCCTCATTGATTACTCTTTTGAAAGAATGTATTCGCGATTCGCCAATAACCATTCAGTAGGAGACTAGTCAAAGACCATCAGGTCATCAAGTCGATATCTCTTAAAAAATGTTTTTGAATTCAGAAAGGAAAATATGCACTTGCACGGTCCTGAAATATGCTTACTGTATTTGAATTGTACAGCCGATATCATTGTCATTTGCTCTTCTCCATCTGTAAACCCTGAAACTAATTCCCTTCCACTGCCAACCAAGGAGCATTGATCACAAGCTGGAGTTGCAGAAAAAAAATATTTATCATAAATCGGCAAAATTGTACCGATTCAGAAAAGAAACAATTATGTTGCAAAACAAAATTTTGACTCCGGTTTCTGCTTTTCTTAAAAGGGTTTGTCTCTGTCTCCACTCTTTTTCAAAAGCTCACAAAAGCCAGCGCCGGATTTGCAGGAGGCTCAGGGCCCCCCACCAAAGTGGGCTCCCACCATGTTTATGTGTTTAGCCATATGTGCGACATGTGCGTGTTACTTAGTCATTTGTAGAGAGGAAAGTTTGTTTGTCGACGCTATTCGTTTACCGATAGGCCAAACGGCAGTGTTTCACTTGAATATTGGGACGAAACAAGTATTACACTTATTGGTTTCCTGAAAGTCTGTCAGGTATCTGAATATGTTGAATGCAAGGCCAAGCCGCGTAGAACGCATTAGCTTACGTGTTCACATACTCGTTTCTGGTAGATTTTGCGTCTGCCTTACTCAGATTTGCACAGGTCGCATGTGAGTAGCACTGTGAAGTAGGGCTACCACACGTCCTCTTTTTGGAGTACACGACAACTTTTTTCATGAGAAATGAAATATTCTCTGACGAAATTCGAAAATTTCATCCTTTTGACATTTCTTATTTTACGTAGTTATAATAATGGGCGCAATTTGATGGTGGACACGGAGAACGTGTCCCCACGCTTTTTCAAACGGTGCGTATATAATATGCCACGTCTCCCACTTTTTTTCTTTAGGTTTTGTATTTGGAGAGGCTTCAAAATGAAAGTGACGCTTGTCACGTTTTGTGTGAAGAGCTTTTCATGTGGGATAGCACACTTAGACACGCCCATAACCAGGGATAGCACACTTAGACACGCCCATAACCAGGGATAGCACACTTAGACACGCCCATATCCAGGGATAGCACACTTAGACACGCCCATATCCAGGGATAGCACACTTAGACACGCACATAATGAGCTTGGGACACCAGTGGCGGCGAAGAGTTTTCTGAGGGGTGCCCAAATTTTTTGAACAATGTCCACAAGTTTTAGACTATGTCCAACACATTTTTTCCAGAGAAGGCGAAAAATTTTCCAGGAGGAGATTCGTTCCCTTAACACTTTTGCGACTTTGTGCTTGTGCTGAATACATTTCTTCGTAAGTCATCTGATTTACTTGAGTTTAACCAAACCCACAATGCAGCAATGTTTTCATCCAAGTGCGAAACATTTGTTTTACAGGTGTGTGAGACCTAGTTTTGTTGTACATTTTTTTCGTGTTAATGCAGGTGAAACTTGTTACTTTTTTGCCAATTCTCCGTTGTGCATTTTGATTTCTGTTTAATCTCAAACATACGTTCGTGTCGTTATGCAAGTAGAACTCTTAAAACGAAACTTCTGACATTAGTTTCATCTATTAAGATCTGATGTAAAATCTGAAACATTTGATTGTGAAAAGACTAAACTAAGTGGCGTCACTGACAGAAGTCGCAAGACAACAACCACCGGACGATTACGTACGCAGAAATTACATTATAGGCTAGATGGGTATGTGGGTATGTATGCAGCTAGGAGCCGACAAGGGGAGATTGAAAGGATACATCCTCCATCCACCAACAGCAAAACAGATTGAAATCATTTTGTGAAGTAGGCTACGCTAATTGAAGTCAAATTGTTTTCCTGCTGGTAAGGGAATATCAGTGGAGATTTTGGTAGGGGTGGGGCTGCATGCATGGTTCCCAGTAACATGAAAAAGATCTGTAGCTTTTTCAAAAAACGGAAATGAGCAAAGAAAAATGTTTACCGTCTTTGTAACGTTAAGCAACTGGAGAAAGACATCAAATCTCGCTGTAACCCACACTTCTTATAAAATGCATAAACATCGATGGGTTCTACTATAAGAGTGATCTGCACATACGACCAATGCGATTCAGCATTGTGTACTCCAACTGACAGCTCTAGCAAAATCCAATTTATGTATTCTACTACATTTCTGTGCTTGTTTGTATCCGAATACGATATTAATGCAAGTAGGCTGACGAGCAACAAATTTTAGCAACAAGTATATCAATTTGTAAATCATCGGCAAGGATAAAGCAAAGCGTGATTAGTGTTGCTTTCAAAACACCTCTAGACACAAGGTTGGCAATCTGTATTTATAAAACGTCACTTGTGCATGGATTCGATGACTATATTGGTTTCACACCAAGCTGTACCCCTCACATTTTACAACAACACTGCGCTAATGGTTGTAATAATCAGTGGCGTAACTAGAGGTTTGAGCCATAGGGTGAAAAACTTATCTAAAAGCGGCCCACTAGCCAAAACGCAGAAAAAAACTTGAGAAATGATAGTGAATCTGGATGTGGATGGCTATACCAATCCCAAAAATCACCGAAAAATAATCCGAAACACACAAAATAACAACAACCTACGCAGAAGCAAAAGAATACTACAGTCGAAATGCAAGTTAAATGGGGGCCTGTTTTTCACATTTATCCTGCCATTGGGGAGGGCAATCCCGCCCTCTGACCCCATCAATTACGTCACTGGTTATCATATATTGTGTTTTCGTACAGTAAGCTGTCTCTACCCAACTGCAACAAGACACGAGCTGATGGCGTATAGCTTAGTTTATGGGAGGGCCTGTAAGTTTTCTAATTAACCTATGCTTTGAGTTAATTCTCGGCTGGAAATGTGGGAATGCTTTCACATTAATCGTGACATGATAGTGGTAAATCTTTTTTCAGTACCTCAATGACCTTGGTATTAGAGTGCGAACTGCTGACTCCGTTATGTGTGCTTTAGCCTACCAGCTTTGCTGAGGAACCGGGACACGGTGATTGATCAGTGTATCGCACATAACTTAGTGTAGTAGTTTCTAGGAATTATAGCTAATTCGTAATGCTAAACAATGAAGGTATATGTCAGAAGTATCCCTCTTTCAGAAAAGTCTAAATGTTTTTGAAGCTGAGTGAATTACGTGTGGTTACATTTGCACAGTTCAAAGAAAAGAGCAAAGACTGTTGTGACTTTGTGGATATTGAGATTCTCACAGCGTATCCATGTGGCTATCACTTTACCGTAGCTTCCCAAGGATGCTTCAAATGTACAGCTTCATATTCATACTTCATGTCCATCCATAATCCAACTGTTGTTCTGAAACGTAATTTTTTGGAAATTCTCTGAGCGACCTCTGTTTGACAGTAAGACACTTTCAAGTGCAACCATTTGTGGTTGCTTTTAATGAGAAACTTCAGAATATTAAGAAGTAAAAAGTTTCAATTGTTGAAGTTTTCGTGCTTTGCCACTGTGAAGACAAGGATTCAAGGGATACAATCCGACATACATATCAAGACAAGTTAAATCAGCACTAAGAAAACTCCGAGAAGGCAAGGATCATGACTGTGATCGATTCATGTCAAATGCATCTGTATTGTACTGTACAAGTCTTTTGTTGCACATCTGGCTAAATGGGCCACTTTATTTTCTGAATTTAAACGCTTTGAGTAGATTCATCCGTTTGCAAACAACTGAATGAGAAAATGATGAAACATGCGAGTAGTATCGTCTTGAGAGAACTGATAGAGATTGCACAGATTTACTTAAGCGTTATGGCTCGTTACGCTAATGTGGAACGATTTTTTCCTTGATGCAAACGCAAACCTAAAAGACAGAGAAATCTTTCCAGTTGAACCAGTATCTAGTTCAGAGGTTGGCAACCTGTCCTTAGTCGCGCGACAAAAATATACTCTGCAAGGTATGTTGGGCCGTACTAACTTTCGACCAACAGTTCCGTTCCCTTTCCTGCTTATGATTTTGTTAAAATTTAAGAATTTATGGAACTATAATCAGATGAACTCCTGATGGTCACAGTGAATAAAGAAAACGGAAAATACACATAAGGTACATCTATCGCACTGTGCTGTTTCTCATAAGTAAGCAATAGAAGTTGCAAGGAGGGCAGATTGATAAAGTATAATACCACTAGTTGGCCATTCAGTTACTACAATTCGTAGATTCTTGAGGGCCGGATGATTTTGCTTGACGGGCCGGATCCGGCCCTCGGGCCGTAAGTTTCCGACCCCTGTTCTAGTCTACTAAAGCTGGTGTGCAATTTAAAAAAGCTTTCATGCAAGCCGTTTCATAATATTGTTAAAGGCGATTCCACATTTTTAAGAAATTTTACGAAAACTGAAATATATTTGTGGGCTCAACAGGACAAGGTTTCAGGGGATTTTGTGTTTTTAGACTGAAACATCGTTTACACTGGACGTCTTATTTCAATGCTTAAAACGTATCAATAGGCCTATTGTTATTTGACTTGTTAAGTGTAGATAATACACTCAAGAAAGTGACAGTCGTAAATTATCCTGCCTTTATGCGATGAAAATATGGCAGCCCTACTGAGCAAGTCATACATGGAGCATAAGAACATCTATACAATTGCACAGGCAAATATACAGGTGTTTTATTTTTCCATAAATATGGAACCGCTTATACGAATAAAGCATGACACTTGGTGAAATCGAGTGGATTCCTCATTCGACGTGTGGAGATAGTGAGCTGTTCTGGAGTAGCTCCTGGAAGCCATTTCAAAACAACGAAGTTCGGGACCACTGTAGAGCATCATAAAAGGCTACAGGCCGTTTGTTTTTGGTTTACCAGCGCCACAAGAAAACAGCACGCAATATCAGACGCTTAAAATGAAATTTGCCTATGGTGCAGCGCAAAGCAAAGCTCACTTCAGCCAATCAAAGCAGCTCAAAATCTCGCTCATCTTGCTCGATGTAAGGTTCTTTGTCGAAAGCAAAGCCATCGATATCGAACGTAACGTTTCCACTGCTTCGACGAAGCCAGATCTCGTTGTGTCGGTGCCACCTCCTGAAAGGGCTGTTGTACTCCGCTATGTACATGTG
>Ga0210059_1005724_pt1 | contig 19951 bp, 13 predicted proteins | sample Ectturendosymbi2_FD_188042 | JGI IMG/M metagenome (GOLD analysis project Ga0210059, IMG submission 188042) | Ecteinascidia turbinata endosymbiont from Florida, USA - Sample 2 (SPAdes) (version 2) | ecosystem: Host-associated > Tunicates > Ascidians > Unclassified | place: Key West, Florida... | reverse complement strand
TAGTGGCAGGGATTCTCTCAACGTATCGAAGACAGTAAAAAACTTTAGCCTTGCGGCAAGCTTCTGAGGAATCTGCCTGCTTTCTGCTTTCATTCTTCTGCGACGATTAAAACTTGCAAGCGTATCTATTTTTCATAGTTAAAGGCCACAAAGATGGTGGCAAGTAAATCAGTCACAGTTTATTGACGGGGAAACTAGTTTCGCGTTTTCCAACGCATCATCAGTCCTGTAAATGTAAGACAAATCTTACAGGCGAAATGTTGACATGTACCTTTAATGTCACCTTTCGAGTTTTAACCAAATTTCAATGAAACAGTTAATTTCAAAACTGTATAAAGTTTAAATTTTCATACCAGGTATAAATTTTTGCAGCATTTTTCACAATTGTTCAAAATGGTTGTTTACCCTGGGTATGGTCACTGTGCAACTAAACGATCTCAAAACACGTTTGTAGCATCTAAGATGAGATGTTATCATAAAAGGATGGCATCACCAAGTCTTCAAACCAAATTCTTTAAAGTAAAGTCTTTGTAAACGGAAACAACTGGTCTATATCATTGTTACTGGAAAATTTCAAGAGGAAACAACTACAATAAGTTTTCTCGTAACTCTTTTTTATTGTATATAAAATTTTGAAGCTAAATTGTCCATCAAATCAACTCTATACACTTGTTATTTTAAACATTCAATCCAAAAACACTTACTGTTTTTGTAGACCTGATACTTGATATGTAGCATGCTCTGACATACTTTTTATCACTGTTATTGACAATAAGCTAGTGTGGGTAACTGTCTGATTGCAAGCATGAGTACTAGCGAGTTTACTATCCAACTTATTGTCTCAAGATCTTCCTTCAAAAATATTACAAAGGATTATCGTCAAAGGTTTCTCATACATTTTTCCAAAATTAAGATCTTTATACCTCTTCAATTTTTAAAAGAATTAATACTTTTGAATACTTTTGATATAAGTATGAGAGCGTGATTAGACTCACCATGAGGTTTCTTCAGTTAAGGAGGAAGTTAACACAAGAATAATTCCAAGGTTGTCCTCAAATCTAAAGGTTTACAGATGTGTTCATCAAAGTGCCTTTTACCTTTTACAGCGGTGGAACTTACATAAAAATTGTAAAAGTTTTAACCAGAATATGTTTAATATTCTCAAGCGTATTTTAACACATTTTTCAAGATCTCATAAAATGTTGTTTCAAGATTTTATTTCTAAATGTTTTAGTTACTTTAACGGTTCTACAATTTTTTAATTAATCTATTCGTATGGGATATTGTTATCATATGGTTAGTAATCTTGTCACACTGTATGAAAAGGAATAAATTCTAAACAAATGTTAAGAACAACCGACTTTAACAATAATTTAAAGAGCTTTATCAAATAAAATGTTACAAATGAAGAACTATTGTTAAGACGAACAATATTAGAATACCATTTTCTCCATCTATTATTTACAATATGCAAAGTATCAGCTTTATAGTGAATACTGGGTTTGTGATACAACACTATCAATGGGCTTTTTTATTTCATTTATTTTACTGTTGTAGGATCTTATAGTTTTTGGAGACCTAGTGTTGGGATTAGTATTTTGGTATAAATGTACAATTGAAGTTTTGCTGGGGATAAATTTCAGGGATCCTAGATATTTACCTGCGTTAATTGTTTCTTTAAAATCACATGGTATGGGTAAGTGTAATTTTGTACCTCTAAAGAAAGCTTTTATCTTTATCCTTTTAATTCTAGTATCAAATTTATGACGGAAAGGGATATGACCTTGTCCCGAAACACTTATTTCTTCAATTCGGAGATAAGATGTGCACCGTGAAGAGTGAATTAAATAAGATTGGGGTGCATAAAGATCATACAATAGATTACCAGCACTAGTAACTCTACATCTTACCTTTTCTCGGGGTAAATATATAGTAAGTCCTTGATTGCGTTGGTTCTCCGTAGTCCTTTGTAGAGATGATTCTTCAGGTATGTCCTTCTGTTTTGAACATCCTGGTTTTTCCACAATTGTTCTCTTCGTATTGTAATTTAATTTTTGATTCATGATGTGATTGTCACTGGGAACAGTGGAATGATCATGGATACAACATTCAGGATCATCAAGACTTTCAACAGATTCAGTAACTGCTGAATAATCTAAGGGCAGTTTCTTTAATACGATTACACTGCTCATTATGCCTATTGTCCTGCAACGATAAAGAATTTCATAAGAAACAAGGTGCATTAACAACTAATATCTAACTTATCCATACAAGAATTACAATGTACTGAACGATTTCACAGGTCAACTTAACAAGATATATAAGGTTTCAGGTTAACGAAACTATACGAAAATGTGGATAGGTTTGTTTTTCTATACAACGTTTTTTACAAATTCTAATCTCAAAAGATTGTTCAAGTATTTTTCTGTATGAGGTCACACTATTAAATTCAATTTTACGCTTATCACCCACAATTTGATTCCTTTCCAGTCTCGAAATTAATCAACAGTATCGCTGGTTCCCCGATCTTTTGGCAAGGAGATTTCTAAACGTCACCAAAGAAATCACCATACCTGGTCATGCGAAAATATCGAGTGACGACTTCGCGAAGTCCACACAACCATTTGCAGATCAGAAATACAACATGTAAAAATTTCACAGTGGTTAAAATTGGGTCAGTATTATTGTCTGCTTGTCGCACATCCCGGGCCCTTAGGGTGCACGCCAGCGACATCCAACCAAGTCGCAATCTTAATACAAAATTCTTTCTTCTACAAGAATAATTTAGAGGTCACATCCCTAACACCAAAATTCATAAAAGTTAATGACTATGATAGAAAGAATTTAATTCTTCTTATATATCTAGCGAACATCTTTTAGATCAATCAGTTTTATCGAATATTTGCTATTCCATTTCTCAGTCGCTATTCTATTCGCAATTCTTAAAATATAAAAGGAAGACACTTAGTTCTAATCCTTTAGAGATGGCACTTAGCTTTTCAATTTCTTATGTGTCGTCAACGCAGATTATAAACACTTTTATTACACATGGCAGTCATATAGATCATCCATGTTTACACTCAGTGGTCTTATGAACAATTTTTTACACATGGCTGTCATACAGATCATCCATGTTTACACTCAGTAAGTTCGAGTTGCTTGTTTTCATGGTCGTAACCACGAACATTTTTTGAAATGGAAGTTTCAAAAGCAATTTCTAGTGTACGTTCCTATAAAATTGCCAAGCAGAGCTGGAGATGTTCACTGGCTGATATTGTAATTTAACCAAGATTTAATGGTTACTAGCTATAATTCAAATTAATTTTATATCACTTGTATCATGTGCTCTTTTTAACTATTTTCCTCTCTATTAGGGATCATTCATTATGGCTTGTGCCAAAATCCAGTAATTTACCACCATGATTCTCTCCAGTCACACTTTTTATCCTCCTTTACGCCAAGACAAAAGATTAAATTTTAAACTATAATCTATCAAGGACAAAATTTTATTCCATCTATCAGGTTTTTGTTTTCTAGATTTCATTTGCCTTAGATATATCCAGTTGTGGCTTCCTTACAGATAATAATCAGTTAGTACAAGTAAAAGTAGCGAGGATAGCGAAGGCAAGAAGCAAGAACACAATTTCTGAACATCCGCTGAAACTTACAGGTCACCTTTGTCGAAATTGTGAGAGGTCCGAAACGCCTACAATTACCTTATCTTTCGGTGTCATAAGTAATGGAATCGGCAAATTAAAATTCCTTTCTATTCGCATAGAAATGACTTTAAACATTAATCTTTTACAGCCACATACTCACAAGTGTTGCATTCGGCAGATTAAAGAGTTTTTTGCTTCTCGTCTCGACCACCCATCACCATCTTCACCTTGTTGCAAATTCTGTTTAGTCCTACAAATGTTCTCTCTCTATTGCGCAATAGTCCTCAATATTTATTTTCGAAAGAGTTGGAAGCCGAAATCATACTATCAATACGTGTGCTGACCAGTAGCGGACACAGGCTAATTTGGTGGGGAGGGATGCGATGTCGATTTGCAATGAACCCAATGCTTCACAAGACCATATTGCGTAAATCAATCACTTTCGCATACGTACATTGACGAGGAAACAAGTCTAAGCTTGGTTTAGTTTAGAAGAAGCTTGAGTGTTTAAACTGGTCAAACTTTAACACTGCACCGCTACGGAACCAACAATCAATGTGGGACATAAGAGCGATATGACGTGGTCGTCACTGACGTCGGCGCAGCTACATCGAGGACTTGAGATACAGAGTTCACGTGACGACATAATACTTATTCTGATTGTAGGTCACCTTTGTTACAACACAATTACCGGTGACAGTAGCCAGCATAGCGCAGTGGTGCTGTTTGACTTCTGTGTTGCAGCAAGTGACCGTAGTCACTTGGATGCGGTTTAGATATCAGTGCTCTTCAAATGGGAACCTTACAATTTTTAATTGTCGTTTGCAGTAGTCTGCAACACCCATAGTAATTTGAGTGTAGCATTTGTTATTACAGGTAATTTTGATGAAATAATAACAAGAAGCGGGTTGATTCTGTTTACCGAAATTAAAGAATGGAAAGAAACAAATAATTCGTAATGAGTGAAAGTACGAAAGTAACGAAAACACGAAAGCGAGAAAGCACGATCTTTCATGGGCGTCCGCAGAAATTTTTCCAGGGAGGGGGCAACGTCGAAATTTTGTTTGTCATTTTCAAATTGCTGACGATCACTGTCTCCTCTAAGGTAATTTTACACTGAGCAAATATTTTTTTAATTAGCATGATTATTTTAGGGCTGAGTAAGTGGAGTTTTCAATGAATTACAAATTTTGTGAATTACATAGGCCTACTAAATATACAATCTTATCACAATGCGAACAAAATACACATTTCATTCAAATAGCTTCTTGTTTGCGTGCTTTTCCATTGCTTTGGAATGTTGCAAGTGCGCGAGAATGAGATTTCACTGCGCAGCAGTTCTGGTGGTTCTGAGTTTTTGCGCGCTTTACGGGAACATTGCTGACTATGCAATGCAAATGGACGGTAACAAAACGCTTTATCCTTTCTACACTACAAAGAAAATGCCCCATGTTACGGTAACAATCACAAAAAACGCTTCGTTGGCAGCAGTAGCCAGGTACATTAGTATTTAGACAATGTACCCAGTAGGCTATCTGTAGATTTTCAACGCAGGGTATTTCTTTTCAAGTAAGCATTTCCTTGATCTGTAAAGAAAGAAGCATTGGATTGCCATGGTTTTCAACGAAAACACAAATTATGACTTTATTTACTTAGCAAGTAGGGCCGCACCCCGCTAATATATTCAACTGAACATGGGTTTGAAAATTTCGGGGGGGAATTGCCCGGTTGCTCTCCTGATTGCGGGATCAGCTAGCAAGACTTGTCAGCATCACTTAGAAACAAGAGCAGAAACGTCTGGGATCCCGTCCAAAGCGATGAATAAAACCTTGCTACACAAACCGGACAATTAAGTAGACCTGTATGTTGACACGACTATACGGCAAAATTAATAGAATTAAAACGCCACGCAGGTTTTGCAAAATTGACCAGATGAATTATGAAAACTCACCACAGTAAATATACCTTTGCACTCAGTATTCACTCAGATGTCAGAACTAAACCTTAACGATTAAGACGTGTTCCCATAAGTCTGCATAGATGTATTCTAACAAGCCACGTAATTTTACATTGTATAAAAAGAAGCCTGCATAAGTGTAGTTTGACACACAGGCACATTGGTCACACATGCACTAATAATGGTTATTTCAAACTTGTGGAAACATTGCTATAGACTCACTCATGCTTCTTTTCACAAAGTATAAATGTACGTGGCTTACCGCCATTAACATGTCACTGTCTCACTGCATTACCTACCAAGATGTGTGTGTTCAACCAGGGCCTCCGAGAGAAATTTTACCAGGGGGTACCAAAACCGACATTGAGCCCCCTTATTTTTTTGGGCACTCGTCGGAACTTGTATAGTTTGTTTGTATAGTAATCAGAATCAGAGCTGTCGTGCTAAGATTTACAAATATATTAACTTTAATAATGGCAGCTGGCTTACACTAATGATTTTAGGCTGACAACTGTGACATTTATCGTTTGTGAGTGACTTAAAAGTATTGAACCAAATAGCACCACGCTTTATGACCCAAGCTTAAAGTCGAAATCAGTGCAGCCATGGGCTTCCGCAGAAATTTTTCCAGAGAGGGGGCTTTTTTTTTGCTTATCCTTTTCAGTTTGCTGACAATGCAGCGCAAATGGAGGTTCACAAAACGCTTTACCCTGTCTACACATTAGTCTGTACTGGTTGAACCTCAATTCTCAATCTTTTGTCTGAAATGTTTTCTACACTTCGGCTATCAGAAATGATTTTTCTTTTCATAACTGTCTAATATCCAGTTTTTCGAGCACTTTCTAGAAGTAAGTCATAATTTAAGAATAATCAACGGCCAGAACAACACGAGCGGTGAAAAAAACAGAAAGTTAGACGCTCTCACAAAAATGTTTCAAGCAATGAGAAGTAGAACTATATGTTGACAAGACTATTGCACAACTTACTAAAGTTAGAACACCACGCAGGCTTAAAGTACTGAGGAGGTGAATTACGAAAACGCGCCACAGCAAATACAGCTTTGCACTTAGTGCTCACTCAGAAGTCAGAACAAAGCTTTAACGACAAAGACGTATTGCCACAAATCTGAATAGACGTATTCTAACAAGCCACGTATTTTTATACTGTATGAAAAGAAGCCTGCATAAGCATCGTTTGATTAAACTATTTACTTGGCAACGTTGATCACAGTCTCACACCAACAATGGATTTTTCAAAATTGTGGAAGCACTGCTACAGATTTGCTAATGCTTCATTTCACGCAGCATAATTCTGAACGTGGCTTATTGCTATCAACAGTCGTTGTCTCGTTGCATTATCTTCCACGATGTCTGTCTTCAGCAGCCACATGCAGGGCTCCCATGCAGTGATTTCAAATAAATCCACATTGCACACCAAGAAAAGCCATGTTCACACAATAAAAACCCAGAAAGTTTTTGTTACGAGCCAAAACATATGAGTGTGCTTGTTTGAATTGAAACGATAATCGAAAGCTCATTTAATTATAGTTTCTCTTCCAAATTTTCTTCTGTAGCGCGAACGTGAACTTCTGGAGCAACTTTTTTGTTGCTCAAGACGTTTTTCATAACGCTGGTAACATACGCCGTTGATGACATCTCTCACTACTTGCAGGAGTACATTTGTTATTAAACTAGGAAATTTTGTGCAATCTTGAAATGCAGTGGGATCTAAAATCCCGCAAAAAGTATAATCCCAATGCTTTCTTCCTCTAACTGAACTTTGTTTTTAATTTGTATGCTTAGGGAAATATCGAAATTTAAACATTCAATCCTAACCTTTGTTTCACCAGTTTCTTCAATTGGTCATTCGGCACAATAACATTTTATACATAACCCCGACAATGATCTTATTTGAGATTATGAAACCGATTGAACATGTTCTGCTTCATCCGATATGCGTATTTTCTCACCTGATGTGCGCATGCAAACACTGTAATATAAAGTTATCTTTATATTGTTGAACTCATTAAAGTTGCTGGTGAATTGATCTCTTGAAAAAAAACAGTTTAACGCGATTTTTCATAATTAAACCAGGGTTTTCGAAGGAAAATGTTAGATACCTGGTATTGATTTGTAGGGACCCGATTTCTCTGATTCTAGGGACCCGATTTTCTCTGATTCTAAGGACCCGATGATAATTTTCGCTGATTCTAGGGAACCGAATCGTGTCCCAAAACACCTTAAAAAAAACTGATTTAACTTATACACGTACGTAGACCAAAAAAGCAGATCTGAGTGGAAAAACCCTGCAGCGGGAGCCCAGCATGTCCACATGCGGAAAAACGCCTCTTGCCGTAACTTGGAGAGGATGTTTGAAGATTCGTTTTCTTGTGATACAACTTCCTGTTTGAACAAATTGACCACATACGAACCGCCGTACATGCTCACCCCCAATTGTCTCTGAAGTGTAGGCTGCCAAATGGTATCAGTTTTGACGTTTTTGACCGATGCTTCTGCAAATTTGAAACGAAAGCATGTGAAACGCTACGCAGTTGTGCAAAGCGTTTAGGGGCCCTCGCGATGACAACTTTGCCCGGGGCCTCGCGTTCATTTAATCCGGCCCTGCATGTAGGTCGCCCGCGGGCTTGTTCTAAAAATAACATTAGCATGATCAGTGTCTTCACATTAACGAATATCAATACGAAAATAATCGAAAGTAAATTGAGCAAATTTTTTTTAGAAGTGTGTATCAAACTAGTAGCCCTTCACATGAATCGGTACACAAGAAGTAGCTCGGTACACAAGAAGTAGCTCGCAGTTTCAAAAAGGTCGGGGACCCCTGACCTACACCAAGCTATACCTTCGTGTGAGGACTTTTGCTGCCTTGTTGAGAAACAATTTGTTTCGGTTTTCAAACGCTGCGCATCTTCACTCACCTTTTTTATCCGATCGCTTCAAATGTCTGATGCTTTAATACGAATCTTCATTATCAATCACTTTTTAACGATGCTGTACGACCAGTGCCGTAGCATCCCAACTGTACCCCCCAAAAATGCTTACAGCCCCCCCCCCCTACGGTGAATTATAAAAAAAGGTTGACGTTATGGCACATGCCGAGACCGAATGGCTTTCGCAACAAAATATCCAAATTTTTATTTTTTCTATTTCATTATTTTTTTAGTTCTACTTGCGGTCATAATTTTGACAGAGCCGTTGACAGAGAGTCTTCAATTGAGGGCTTCGTGTTTGTGCAGGGGGCTGGGCATTCTGAAAACTTACATTTAATTCACAACACAGCATCTGCAAATTGTGCGATTTAGCGATAAAATCATCAAATGCAGTTGGAGGTGTTGGAAGGTTGAATTTTCTAGTACCAAAACTACTGTTGGTCGTTGTCCTGAAGCAATTGTCAGCTGGGGCCTTAACTTTGAGAAAAATGCATAGGCCTATTGAGTCCACGATTTGGTTTTCAAACTTTATCCTATATTCACTGTGCCCCCAAATTTTTTCATTTATGACAGCCCAAAACTCTTTTAAATCGCAATCCACTTCAAACGGTTGTTATGCCTCGAGTTGCGGATTACTGCTGATAGCAATATTACCTCCCGGTCGGAAACTATAGGAAGTTGCCAAGGTAAAGCTTACAGGAAGTTGCCAAGGTAAAGCTTGAAATCCCATCTAATTGCAAATGTTGATTAATGCCTTCAAACGCCAATCAAAACCGAATTGATGCAAAAAAACTGCAAAATTGAAAAACTGTTTTATTGCATTTGTTGTCTGGCGACTTTGTTGAAATAACTATATATTGTTTAGAGAAACTTAGATGCTCCACATTACAAAAACACGCCGAAAAGAGAGCGTAACCTCGATAGAACCCAACGTAGGGGCAATGAAAAGAGGAAGATAAATTCGATTGAAAAATAGGTCGCATCTCAGCTTGAATACGATGAGATGATCACAATTTCTACATGTCGCAACAGGGACGGATTAAGGTTGTATGAGGCCCCTGGCTGAAACGTAGAAAGGGGGTCTTTCTAACAACTAGACATTACACTTTTTTACTGACTTAGGGATTGCCATTGTCTTTTTTTACTTTTTTACTGACTTAGGGATTTACTGGCTTAAACTTTTTTACTGGCTTAGGTCTTGCCCTAATCCTCCATTGACTCGCAGGGTGTTTCTCTAAGGCAAGTCGTCCCAAATTGTACGGGTACCAGCTTAAAAGGAATTGGGACGTAAATCATTGTCATTTTATTGACGGCAATTATTTAGAGATGTCGTAATGAAATGCAAATGTAAAAAAATTTGCAGGAAATCAGAATCAAGCATATCGTTCAGCTGTGAAGCAAACATGTGGCCGGTCAAAACAGTTCGCTCCGATGAACGTTTTCTTTCATTAGCGCAAATTGATAAACTTTATCATTAGCTAGTGAATTCTGCTTATGAAGCATGCGCATTGGGCTTTTTTAACTGGCCGAAATACGCATGCATAAACCTTGCTGATATCTGGATTTGTTAATCTCCTGGTGCATGGCACATGTTTGGATTAATAACATTTTGTATCTCAAATCGCCTATAAATGTTAACAAATATAGACTAAGGCCTACGTGGACGCAACGGTTAACATCCATAATCCACTAACTCAGGGGTTCCCAACTTGTGGTACGCGAAGGTCTTCCATTTTTTCACAAAAACCTGGATTCACAGCTTTCTGGTTTACATAGAAGGCTTTGTTTCTAAATAAATTAATTTTCCTGCAGCCGCTATTCCTATTGTTTCGCATCATTATGACGTTCGATGCGCTGTTAGCAAATTCACGCCACGCATCGACCAAATGGTGGAAGGTAAACAAAAAATTCATTACATTTAGTTGCGGTCTTTTGCTGTTATTGTAACGTACATTATTCTTCTGAAGAAACTAAGATTCGATATAATTCGTTGTTCTGGAAGGAGTGATACGTGTTGACAACATGGGATGCACAAGTGGTACGAGATCGTAACAAGGTTGGGAACCGCTGCACTACTCTGTTTTGGGACAACTTTGCAGTGATTGCTAAAGAGACTCTTCTAACTACACAATAACTGCATCTGGCTGTCTGTGCAAATGTGTAACTTTGTTCGTAAGCACCAAACGTATCTTGCTTCTATGCAGTATAAAATAAGAGAAAACTTCCTGGGCTAGACATAGTATATTTTTTCACAACAATCACTACACAAAACAAGTTGATCAAGTGAAAGTCTGACTTCTGGACGTATACAACTAGACATGCAGGCTAACGTCACCTTCAACACTCCAAGCAATGAATTCTGACGCTTCACGTTCAAGCCTTAAATACGTTTATTACGTCACAAACCTATCAAAAATCATCAGGTGATGTTATTCTAGGTAACAGCTGCAGGTACAGCTCTGTCTATAAATTACAGAATAGAACACCGATTGATAGAAACTTCATTGATTTCTAGTGCTTCATCTTTCAATTTTGGGGGTCGAAGCTTTGTTTTGGAGGATAAGTGGTGACGGCAGGGGCGGAGCTAGGGGTGTGCCAGGGGGCCACTGACCCCCCAAAATTTTGCCTGTCCCCACCAGTGGCCCCCCCAAAATTTTTCAGGTCTCTTTCTGAAAGTCCTACACAGACCATTGACAGCTCCCCTTGTTGCAAAACTGGCCCCTCCAGTGGCCCTCCCAAATGAAAATGTCTGGCTCCGCCCCTGGGTGACGGGACTGAATTTTGGGCCCCTGTGACAGCGTACCCCCCTATTGGGGGGTATGGACTGCGGCTGATACGGTTCTGACTTCTAGTTATCTGTAAGTTCGTAACGCTTTTTGCCGGCCAGCAAGAAATCTTCTAATGAATAAATTCTTGAAGTTTTTCACTCGGTAATACGTTGCTACGTGGTAGCCAAAAATCACATTTCAAACCAGCGCAAAATTGAATGTCCACCAGCGAAGCATACTTTTTCCGTCTTTTTTTATATTCATGCATTGTAGGCCATTTTGCTAAAACATCTTCCACAAAAAGGTCGTAGCACGGTTGACTGAGCACGATGATGTCATAACGCCATTGCTCAGAGGGGCCCCACGGCTGGGTCTTGTATTGGGACCCCCATCTGCTAGGGCCGGCCTTGCCCGCTCATATAATATTTTCCGAAGCACATCATAATTCAGTAGCCTACTCTGCCTTAAAAGGGGCGCCCATGAGCAACCGCAGTGTGTATGTGTAAGTAGGTTACTCTGCTTTCCAAGGGGTCCCCAACAGCAACTGTAATGTGCAGGTACTCTGCTTTACAAATGCTCCCAACAGCGACTGCCTTGTGTAAGCACTCTGCTTTCAAACAGACCACAATAGCAACTGTAATGTGGTTCAAAGAGGCTAACAATAGCAACTGTAGGCTAATGTGTAAGTAGGCTCACTACGTTTTTAAAGGGACCCCAATAGCAACTGTAATGTGCGAAGTACCTTGCTTTCCATATGGGCCCAACAGCAACTGTAATGTATAAGTAGGCTACTTTGCTTTCAAGGGGGCGCGCAACTGCAATTGTAACGTGTAAATACCTTGCTGTCACAGGGGCCCAAAATTCAGTCCTGGTCACCACTTAACCCCCAAAGAAAGCTAAGATCCCCCAAATTGAAATATGAAGCACTAGAAATCAGTGAAGTTAGGCGGCCCTTTGAAAGAAAAGTACTGATAAATTACAGTTATTTTGGCCCCATTTGAACGGCTCTGATTCACGATATCTATTGATTTTGGCCGTACCGCTACAAAAGAGCTAGCGCTAGCTCTGTATGAGACTTGACTACAAAATATTGCTGAAATCCCCCCATGACCTTTCTGGCTGGATCCGCCCCTGCTACTGTTGCTAAGAGTTGACTTGCATTGATATTTCCAGAACTGACGGCATCGTCACAATAATTTGTCACCACATTTTCACTTCAATAAATACTGATGACCATATCAAAGTTCTAAACCTTTTTTCCATTTTAGTGGTGAAAAAGGCATTGCAACACTTCAGCGCTAACTGAAGAAAACAAACGAATAACTTTTGCGCCCATGAAACAAACAACGGATGAAAACACGCTGCATCAAGACAACTGTTCCCCAATTTTTTAATTGGTTGGTTGCTGGGAGGTAATATTGCGTTGAAATGCGGTTGATTGTTTTACTGAGTGTGACAAGAAACCTTAGGTATATTGGTAAGCGCCGTTATCAGTGTATTTAATTAAACCTCCTACACTCGTGTGGGTGTTATGTTTGTGTGCTTACGTGGAGGCCCTAACACTAGTTTTCTAATTGGATAGAAGAATTGCTGGTAAGAAACTACGTCTTTTATTGCTTCTCTATGTACCATGAGACAAACTTCAATTAAACGAATCAATTATCAAAAAAGAAACAACTGATTTTCATCCCTGTTGCAACAGTGGGCTGAGAAAACCTTTCACCCACGTTAATCAGGCCCTGGTTGTGCAGATTGCCTGTTGTGAATATGGCTTGATGCGCACTGGTCTGCATGAACGTGGTCTGTCCTAACATGGTCTGTCCTGACATGGTCCGTTATAAACTGGTGTTTTGAAATGGAAATTTTGTTTATAAGTCAGAAAAACATCAAGGACACTAAAGCATCATACTGCATGGTTGCACTAGTTGTTATAATGGAAAAAATTGACAATTCTATCTCCTTTCATGCCTCAGAAGTCCTATCTTTACTTTATCTCTTTTCATACCTCAGAAGTCCCATCTTTTTGGTGGGTCTATCTGATACCGATTTACATGCATAAATGCGACATCTAGTTCCCATCACCAAGGCCGGATTAAGTTGGGAGCTATTAATGCTGCAGCATTAGACGCGTTCCTGAAATAGGCCAAGAAAAAGACAGACGATTTTATATTTACAGCTGTGACTAAAATCGTAGCACTTGTAGCATACTATTTACGCACTCCGAATTTTGCTTATAAACATATGCCTCAGCCCACAGAACAAACAAAAAAACAAAGACTAACATGATAATAACAAAAAGTACTCTTTGAAATATTTTAATGTACTTTTTCGAAACTTATTTTTGTCAACACTAGCTTTACGCATTTCAAATGCCTGTACAGTATTTCCCAACATTCCTCAATACGAGACTAGAATTCAGTAGGGGGCATACAATCAAGTTGACCCGGGCATCACCATTCACCAGACCTCTGCACGCCCCTGCCTGCTGCCAATAAGACAGAGAAGGCGCGCAACCAGGGGGGGGGCATTTGGGGCATTTCCCCCCCGAAATTTTCAAAACATTGCACAGCAATTTTGACATTTGCAGAAAATTTCAAAGAATAAAGATGAAATTTTATATTCTAATCATTTTTAAGAAGTCTTATTGGCATTTTTCTTTGTCCTACTGGTAAATTATCTCCTTAAAAGATTTATCTTGAGACAGGTTATCTGATCAAAAATTTCGTAAATGATTGGTATTTAACCACAAATATGCTGAAAGTGTCAAAACTTGGGATGTAGTTTGAAATGTTCATATTTCTAAGTCATTTTTGTCTATTTGTTGGCGTGCTATTCTTTCTTAGACAGGCCTCAATTTTCCCTTATGAAACTTTATAACATTAGGGCAGTGTTTTTCAACCGTGGTTCCGCGGAACCTTTATGTTCCGCGAGTGGCTGCCAGGGGTTCCGCCGAAACGGACCGAAATTACCTGGGGCGAAATTCGCAACCGCAATTCTGTGCGGTTGTAGCAATATAGACACTTGGATCATTGTATTGCGTTCCATGAGCAACGCAAACATTTACGGAAGGTTCCGCTGCAGCAAAACGGTAGAAGAACACTGCATTAGGGTACTGTTGAACCGTGCAAATTGATGGAACTTTCAAACTGATCAGAGAAATCTTGACATAACAGTTAGTACCACGTCAAACCGCTTGTTCTTCTATGACTTTTTGATTATTTTTGTTAAGGGCAAAGCGGATCACCATTATTTACGAAGTACATTTTTTTAAAAAACGTTGCTTAGCTGCATTTTTGGTTCGAAACCTGATAGTTTTCAACTAAATTTAGCGTGAAGACTGTTTCACGTTTTATAGTGTCTTTCTGGGTTGATCCCAGTACCACGGGTTGGGAAAAAAGTTTAGTAAAGTGTCACATGAGTGCTAGTCAAGTGTTGAACGCACCTACCTACTACTAGACCACTTTGGCTCCAAATGACGCTTTACAAGACCCTAACTTTTGCAACCACCAGTGCAAGCCCTGAAAGCTCATAGCCTTAGACGTGCTTGTAAAAACTTTCACACAATTCATGGATGCCAGAAAAAGCCGTTTTGCACCAAACACACCTGATCCCGTATGCGCCAAAGACACAAGACACCTTACCCGTTTTGTCCGAAATGGTAGCATTCAAAGATCCCCTCACCCTTGACATAGGCTGTCCCTCATATTTGGAAGCTTCATTTGAGATAGAAATTCAAACACATGCCAGAAGAATAGAGCTAGAACGGATATGCTAAACAAGACGAAAATTAGGCAGGTTCACTACTGCAGTAGCCTCTACATCTGTCACACTAAAGTCATGACTACATTAGTTGAGAACGGAACCAGGTGTTTGTATGAGGATACCAATTTTTACTCTGTCCTGATCGTTCGGTCTGCATCTTGATTAAAACTGAAAAGTTCTCATTTTCGGAAATGTTTCGAAGAGAGCTTATGCAGAATCGCATGGAAATATTTTCAACTGTAGCAAAAATGTTTGTATGACGTTTAAGGCTGAGTGCAAAAAGCACGGTCACCCCATTACTGACAAATGGGTGGTAAAAATCTGAAATCTGTTAACCACTACAAATATCTGGGAGCTGTACCGAATACTGAGATCTCAGATGACAAAGACATTCAGAGACAAGTGCGATAAAATATTGTGCAGCAAACAAGCTGCGAGCCTCTTTTTCCCGATGTTCAAATGCAGTTAAAAATGTACTTTTCCGTTCCTTTTGTACGCCCATGTATGCATCACAAATATGGTGCAATTTCAGAAATTCATGCATACAAAGATTGCGTTTGACCTATAATTTTGGATGCAGAGCTCTATACAATCTGCCCTGGAGAGCGAATGTTAGTTTGTAGTCATGACACAGTAGGACAAGTTTTTGCAACTTTTTTTTGCAGTTTCCAAAATACTCAGAATTTATGCAGCATGATGTTTTGAGCTGGTTCCAGGAATTTTATATTGCAACTTTTTTTCTACATGCAACATTTTACTGCAACTTTTATCAAGTATTGCGCAAAATGTAAAAGTGCGATTTAAAATAACATGCTTTAAAACTGTTTCAATACAGTTCTGTTCTCTTTGATAACCGATTCGAACTGAATAGTGACCTAAAAACAATTGTAGAAATGACCCGGCTATATCAGTCCAGAACTGCACGCCAAATTGTTAAATTGCCACGCAACTTGATGCAGTGTGGAGCGAAGTTTTAGCATGCCACGCAAACTGTTGGCAAAAAAACGCTATTTCTGGCCAGATAATGTCTGGAAATATTTAGCATTATTCGTAAATAAATCGCTTGGGTAAATAACTGCCATTTAAAATGCTTATGCATGAATGCAACATTTGTTAAAAATAAATGCAAATTTCTCACGATTTTATTGCAACAAAAACTTGCCCTAATGTAACATTCCTGCCTTTGAGGAATTATTAAGTAAAAATGTGTACTTGTTTCTCGAAAGATGCAGGTCTAATAACGCATGGTTGCCTGCTTTGACGCAGTCAGATTGTTTATATTAGTCCTTATTCTTTGAACACTACAACCGCATTTTACTTTGTGACTGAGTGCTCCAAAATTGCAGTGCTTTTTCGTTTGAGGGTGTGCACGTCACAATGCATTCGTACTTCACCTAGCCTTGACCAGTTTAGGAACCAGCGTCCCACTCTGCAGTATTATTGCACCAAGTGAACAAATATTTTTAAGAATGCGTCTGTAAACCTGAGGCTTGGCCTCCATCGCCGTTACAAAACGTTCTGTTAAGTAAGTTTCTGTTGCCCGGTGTCAAGCGAAATTTCTGACCTATTATTTTTTGTCAGTAATTTGGTTCTCAGAGTAAAGGAATAAAGTTTGGCGATTACTTTTTGATGTGTGCTGTGTAAATTAAAACTTTTTGGTTAGATGTCACATACTCACAACAAGCTACAGCACGGGAATAAGTAAAACCAATGAAAAATATAGAACTTATTACTTTTCTTTTTCTAACTGTAACATAAACCCTAACCCGTAATCATCAGTTTTCTCAGTGCATTTGATATGTTGAATGTTGCTCTGTGCATGCGCGTATGGCGTGAAGTCAGAAATTTCGCTTGACACTGGTGATTCAGACTCGAACGCTGTTGTAAAACGTTGTTTTTATTAACCAGCGTTGTGCAGCATATGTGTGTTTGTATACTATGGACTTCGTGTCTGCGGGCAAAAATACATTATTATTGTATGTGACCTTTTGCGAAAAAGTTGTACCACGTTTGGATAAGCACGATGACGTCATCGAATGAGATTTCATTAAAATTGCCCCTCCCGAATGAAGAGCTGGTTGCGCCCCTGAGACAGAGCATAATGAACCTGTAACTAATAATGAAAACGACTGATTTCTGCTTTCAACGCGTTCGTTACTAGCAGGTATACCAAAGAAAATAGGACTCGCATGATCTTTCATGCGGTTCCATTAATTTAGATGCAAGCCATAGAAGTGCCGATAATTTTGGAGTGAACGCCTAACACAGTAGCTCAAACATGCAACTGTTTCTAAAGAAGTATTCGTGCAACAACTTTATTTCAAACAACATGACTGCACTCTTTGAACTGCTCTTTTGGTGGTCAATGTTGGTTCACAAAAATGTGCACCTTTTTCCAAACTGAGCCGTGCCTGCCATCGCCACAATACCACGAAAGTATATTCGCGGCTAGATGCTGAAATTTCACGAGTAAAACTGCCCAAGACGCATTTCGGGATCTGCCTAGCTGGCCACTGGTACGAGCAATTTACGTAGGTTGTCGTCTGATTGTCTGGCTGCACTTCAAAACAGATTCAGGGTCACAGCTGGTAAAAGGTCGTTGTTATCAACCAAGCCGCATCAATTCGCATAAAGGTCTTAAGTGCATAAAATAATGCTAGGCATTGGCTTTCAACGCGCCCGCGCTGCAACACTGGCCACTTTTTTCTAGTGACACGAAGCGGTAGTTCGACCAGCTGCTGCATCGTCTCATGAAGCGAGAGACGAGCAGCAGTCATAAATAAAAAAATAATAATAATAAAAAAATGGCCAGCGTCGTGCAGGAACAGCAACAACGCAATGACAAAGCAAACGACAAAAAACGCATCCATTTTTCGCACGTCGGTCACGGGCATAGCCAGGCAAGAGAAAAAGATAAGGGGGAGTGGTGCAGCGAAGCAAACGCAGAGCAGCTGATTGGTGGACGTAAAGCCAGCAATTAAGAAAGCAGCGACGAGCCGCAGTACATCAAACACGCGCAACAGTGATAATAGTAGAAGTTAAAGTGTAGTGGAATAGCTGGCATCACACGCGATCTAATCGCGAGGTGGCTCGCACAGGAAATAGGTCTCTGTCGTATCGTGGAGCGCGTGCTCTTCACAGATGTAGGACTTTGCGGATTAAAATCCCTGTCCGCACAAGAGCAGCTTTGTATGCACTGCCTGACCCTGAAGACGGAACCACGTAATCTATTATGTGAGTCCACGAGCAACAGCATAGGCGCATTTTACACTCCGCAGATCATTTGTTGCTGCGTCCGGAGTATCCTCAGAGGCGATTCTGCACCTGTTTTTTCGCAGTTCTGCGTTGCTGAAGCGAAACGTGTTGCAACAACTCGGTACAATCACTGACGCAGACCTCCGTGTTACTGAACGCAAAACCAGCGTGCGGGCTACAGACCACGCGATTGAAATTAACTTTTTCCAACAGAAGCGTCACGTGTACGTTTGAAAGTGGTCTCGATTTCCGAGCGCTCGCAGAAACTGCAGGAATAACGGTGGATGACGCGGAAAATAAGGCTCTAATTAGCAAGTTGCAAGAAAATCTAGATGCTAACGCACGCAAAGCGGGAAGAACGGCAACAGATTTCAAGCACGACCGAACCGATCAAATTGCACCACAAACACGCCCATCACTGTGATGCATCAGGGGGGCACGACGAGACGCAGGGGTAGTAACCTACAGGCAGCTAATATAAAAAAGAAACACACCTAGAACGGCGTAACAGCAGAACAATAGCTTATACGGTGACAGACAAAGCCTACAACCCGGTCTAAAATAAGTGAACACTGACAAAAAGCGACGCGCGTCCACCAGGGGTCGACCGGACGCGCTTGAGTTCTGGTAACGGGTGTGATTACTTGCGGATGAACAAATGAAAACCAGGATACCTGGTTTGCAGCAAAACCTTGCAGACCTCTCGCAAAAGCAATTGGCTTTTGTGTTATTTCATTCGCTTCGGCTCGGAAAGAGCTCGTACGAGTGAAATTTTTCATCGGCGACAGCGCCAAAGTTCAATCGGCAGGAATCGCATCCGTTTGAATCAGGCGCGACAGGAAGTTGCATGAAGTAGACGCTAGTTGCAGCAACACAGATTGGGGCGAACTTCCTAAAAGCACTTGATGAGTTCCACATCTGTCAGCGCTGACGATCCGAATGAAATAAAATCGGCTTTTTTCGGACAAAGGAGGATCCTCATGCAGAGCTTCTTTGCATTAGCAGCACTTCAGCAGCAAATGACTCGTTCACTGCGAAGCCGATGAGAAATTACATGCAAAGAAAATAATTGCATTTCAACAAGTCTGGACGAGGTAGAATTTCCAGCAAAGTCTCCTTCACAACGTTGTGTCAGTTTAAAACAGTCTGAGAAACGAAGCTGCAGTTTTTTTTTCTCCTCTACCGGGATGCAGACTACGACTATTTTCGCACAAGCGGCAGCGAGCCTAATTTTTCATCTAGTAGCGAGATTCGCATAGACGAGCGCATAAAAACTTACGGGAAGCCCTTCACGCGTTAGCCGATCAAAAACAATGGATATCGATCATTAAATTAACAAACGGATTCGCCGACCGTTCCAGTAAACGCCAGCAACCGATGTACGCGGGCGTGCACACATGAATGAAGCACGCGGAGTCTGCTTCGGAAACGAGCGGTTCCGAATATCCGTTCGCGCATGTTCGGGTTGGATTTATTTGCGAGAAAGACAAAACGGTCGGTTTAACTGGCGAGACGGACGCTTCGTTTTCCACTCAGCGAAACACCAGCACCGTGACCGGCTAGAATTTAAATCCAAGTTTAAGAAAAGGCAGGCGGGGGGGGG
>Ga0210059_1005723_pt1 | contig 19961 bp, 8 predicted proteins | sample Ectturendosymbi2_FD_188042 | JGI IMG/M metagenome (GOLD analysis project Ga0210059, IMG submission 188042) | Ecteinascidia turbinata endosymbiont from Florida, USA - Sample 2 (SPAdes) (version 2) | ecosystem: Host-associated > Tunicates > Ascidians > Unclassified | place: Key West, Florida... | reverse complement strand
AGTGGCGTTAACCAGAGCACCTGAAAATTAAGGTAAAAATCAAGACATTAGCTTGGAAACAAGTTTCACACTCAGCCTGGCTGGACATATTGACATGTTCTTTTTCCGGTGGTTTGTTTGAAATCTCAGGTTTCTGCTTATTGTTCGGGTGAATGTTGCTTCTTGCTGAGTCACTCTTTAGTCTGTGAAATATTTTTTCCTAGTAGAAATACACCCTAGTATCCATATCACAAACTCCCTTCTCGGAGCTAACTGTATGTGAGTTTGAGCAAGCACATTCTCGACTACCGGAAAAAAACAAACGAGAACCTTGCTAATCAGCGAAAACATAACTTTTGCAAACGATGACGTCATTAATTACGTCATAGGGGCCCTCCAGTAAAAATTGCCCAGGGCCCCCCTACCCCTTAATCCGGCTCTGACTACCGTGAGGTGAGAAAAAGCTGGTTGCGATGAATGTCGGAAATTATGCCATAACTGATTTGATCTCTCATTTTGCTGTTAAAATTTGACACAAGTTGGCTGATGCCTGATTGACAGGCTTCGAATTAGTAGCCTAACGGGTGAGTAGGCGAGCTAGATTATACCAAATGCATGGGTACCCAAATTTGGAAAAATGCGGCTTGCTCAGAATTGCAAAGGTCATAATTTTTATGTCACGAACCGGAACGTTTTGTAAAATGTTTAAGAAGTGTGTCCATTTTCAGAAAAAGACCATAAAAAAGCCTGCTCCGCGTATTGTTGAATGAGGCCATGTTGACAGAAACTTTTTTGTCGTGGTCACACATACAAAACTCAAGCCGGCTGGAAAACGGAAAAACAAAGTCATGAATAGTCCAGTCGGCCTTACCATTCCCAGTCCTACCCCAGTAATTTCAATTATCACGTGTATGCACATTATATAGCCCACATAAGAAATTTCCTTAGTCGACTTAATGTAGTGTTTGCTTTGTAACAAGCGCTTTCGGGTAATTGTGCTGGCACACCAACTCGTTGAACCGGAAAGCGCAGCTCCGTTGGTTAACGTCATTCGCGACGCTTGAACAAAGCCGTGCAATTTTACAGCTGGCGTGGTACTTTGAAACCGCCTGCCGATCGTAGTGCTTTTGACCACATCCATTTCATTGGAAGTATTTCAACCACAAGAAGCTAGCTTTCCGCGTAAGGAGTCAAAATATAGTACAGAGTCGATACACGAACAAAAGCGCTCGCTGTTCACAGCTACAGCTTGACATCAAACTTTGCCCCACTGACACAACTCCCTATCTTCTTTTGAACGGCCTTTCGCAGAAAGGACGGAACAATTTCGCAGTAAAGGACAAAAGCTGAGGTTGAACCACGTCATCGAGGTTCTACGTTGTCAGTTGCCCATGTATTTTGTGTTTGAAATACCGTTTGCGCGTTTAACGGTCTAACCTGAAGAACTGAATTCGTAGAAATTTGGTTACGATGAAAACAACTGTTTCCAAAACATCCGGCATCAATATTTAAAAATGCGTCTTTACGTTGTTGCTACAATCGGGCTGCTATTTATGACAGCATCTTCAAAATGATGTTGGTATTGTTTGAGCAACTGATTATCTTTCTATATTCTATAAAGTTGCACCTCATTTTCACACGTAACACGTTTGCCAGCTTTGACTAACCTAGCTGACGAACCCATTTCGACATGAACCATAAACAAGTTTTGATTCGCACCACTTTAGTTGAGTAAACGTAACCGCTAGCATGAATGTGCGGTATGCGACAAGTTCACGGTTCTTGAGTTGGACGTTCGCCGAATCAAGCAACAACAGGTCAAATGCGCTGAAAAGGAGTAAGCACATCGGCTGCCGTTCGTCGCCTAGTGAAAGGATTGCAACGAATTTCGAAATAAGCTCAACGCGAAGCGGCCAACGGGGGTCAATGCAGCGTATGTAAAGGATAGGGCAAAATAATCTTACATTCCAAAATAAACAACTTGTGTTTGAATACATGGCAACATATTTCACTATTAATGATTTCCCCGCTGCATTGCTGTTCCGTATTAAATCAACCGTCAGCGCACATAACACAGCAGCTGTTTAACGAATGAATTCGACTGTCACCAACAATACCATTGTAGTGTATAAGATTTAAAAGTGATTACTGGCTTGACTAAGTAAAATCTTTTCACAGTTTGTAGGAAGAGGTTATACTTTTCTCATTGTGCAATGCGTAGCCTACTGTTGCAAAAGACAACTGCCATTTCGTTTTTCAGACAAGCGTGTTTAACAAAAATAGTGCATATGCGTGAATTCTACGTATTTGGCTGCTCACAGGATTGTGTTTGATTATTCGAAACTTACTTAGGGAAATTCCCCACCTACTTCCCGAGTTCTCGCCTAACGTCAAAACTGTACTTCGGATGGATCATGGTAGAGTTTTAATAGTGCGATCACTCCTTTTTTCCCATGCACATCTAATCTCGACTGCATAACCACGACGCAACTCAAAAAATGTTTTGAATTCTGTTACGAATGCAACTACTAGCAGGTCCTGTCATGCGTCAAGCAAGCTTTACATACTAAATTTTTCATCAGTCTATGCTCGGCAACGAAGGCAGGGTTGGGAACGCATTCCTACACTTTTTTCCTGTTTTCATTTGTAATGCAATGAAAGTAAACACTTCATTAAATGCTGATCTGAAAATGAATTTGCAGTGCTGATGAAAAGGGCTAGTTTTTGGGCGCGTTCCTACACTATTTTTACCACTACACCCCTGAATTCAGGTAATCCATCTCCGCTACTCCAAAACAATTAACATGAATAGGTCGTCGCGAAAGCGCAATCTTTAAAATACCACATCCAGCGGTTCGTGGGCTCGCATCACGCAACTACAGCATTGTGTTCACGCAAGTGCGTTCTTGAAGAGCGCCCTCAAAACTACTTCCACACAGATTGTGACCCAAGCGCGTCGCCAAATTTTAGCGAATGGGTGCGTCAAAAAACACCGGGAGCACTATGCCAAAAACTGCCAGCAGGAGAATCAGGCCCGCAACCAGCTTGGGACACTAGGGGGGAAGAGTTTTCTGAAAGGCCCATATTTTTTAGTTTCACGCTAAGTCCAACACATTTTTCCAGGAGGGCCTTATTTACGGGCCTGAGGGGCATCAATTGCAAGTAGGAGACAGTGGCGTAACTGACGGGGACAGGGGGGCTAATCGCCCCTTCTGGCACGCTAAATGTAAAAACCAGGCCCCACTTAGCTTATATTTCGGTTTTAGCATTCTTTTGGTTTTCAGTAGGTTGTTGTTTTCTGCGTTCTTTGGAGTATTTTCCGGTGATTTAGGGTTTTAGTATAGCCATCCACATTCGGATTCACCATCATTTCTCAAGTTTTTTCTGAGTGTTGGCTAGTGGGACCCTACAGTGGCCAGTAAACCCTTTCAGCTAAGTTTTGCCCCCTGGTAGGAGACCGGCGCCCCAGGCTTCCCACTGACATTCAAAAGTCGTGCGCTTTTCCATCTCATACACGTACAATGTCAAACTGGTTTACTTATTAGAATCGATAAACGCGATATCCGGTCATCGTTACATTGGCAAAGATTTCAACGCAAAAAATCGATCAAAGACAAACTGAAATGTTAAGCAATGCAAACTCCACGAAAACGACCTGCACCACTTCACCACCACACAAAACCTTCCTTAAAGCAATTTTATCCAACTTTTTTCGCGTACATTGCAGTGCTACATCCTGTGGCAGAAGAAAAAATGCCTTACCAGTCAATGAAAACAAAGTTAAGAAAAACTTTTGAGTTTGATCACTTCTTAGATTATGTTTGAACGTCGGTGTTGTTTCGATTGCCTGTGAATTTAGGCTTAGAACATATATGCAAAACTACAAGTTAAGTGCGAGAGAACAATGCTACCCCCAGCATGTACAGCCCACCGCATAAAGCAACTAAGCATGAGCATTTGCGGAACGGTTACTATGACAACGATCTACAAAACCTTCCACCTCCAAAAAAATTTAAACCTGTGCAGGACAAACCCATAAATTGAGGGTTAACTTCTACAACAATGTAATTGTATCTCTACACTCCACATGATCAAACACAAAGGAAAATGGGGAGAGAAAGTGGTTTCATGTTAAGATATGGTTAAGGCATCCATTTGTTCAATATGTACACAGATGGGAGCAGGCTCTTCATGCAGAGTAGGCAGGCGGTTTAGTGTCGTACACTTCATCCACATCCTCCACCAGAGGAACCTTTTGTATGTCGGAGTAGTTCGGTGGCTGAACAAAATTACCACAGGAAAAACATTACTATGTCGTTTCTGATCACACTTCCAGGGACAACAAACAGTTAGGACACATCGTTTCATACTTAGAGAAAATACGTAACACCGACGAAATTTAACCTTGGAAATTCGGATGAACATTGTGTATCAGTGGACTACGCGAAAAAGAGCGGTCACAGACCTAACGCCATAATTTTGCACGATTTCTATGTTTGAGTAGCTGATGAATTTGAGAGACATTAGATACTATTAAACTGGTAAACGCCTGGAGGTCATGGTCCGATGACAGCATCGTGTCATAAGAATCAGCACGAGACTCGGTCTCGTGAACAATAAAAATCTGGTGCGTTTCAAGATCGCAGAGGGTTTTCAATAATACTCAAACTGAGCGTAGTTTTAAAGATTGTTTGAGGATTTTGGTCAAAAATTGGTGCTTCAAGTGACTTGTTGGGAAAGTACCACTTTGGCAGCTGCTGTTATTTGCTTGTGACCATGAACTAATAGGACGCTTTTCGTAAGCAGTGATATGCAACTTGTTGGTGTACGCTTTTGAAAAGTGTTCTCGAACGAATTGGTTTTTAGTCGATTTTACACTGCAAGAGATTAACACTAAACCGTTCAACATACGGAAAACTCGTTTTCGGTGCGGAAAGGCAATAGGCAGAATTACATCACTTTATCTTCGTTTTAAAGAAAAAATTGGCCAGGCAGATTCTGCAATCATTTCGGGCTTCCCAAAGACTAGTCCTTCGAACAACTAAGTTCCGTGAGTCAAAAGATTGAAAAATATCGTGTTAAAGGCAAATTTAAAAGTTTTCCGAAACCAGTTACAGTACATATGTGTTTGATTTTTCTAAACCACGTTTACAATTTATTTCTCTAAATTAAGCGTGTCACAAGACTTCTTTACATTTTCCGATTTGGTTGACATACTCTCAGCCACTACAAAATCTACATAACGCATGAACCACATACATTCTGGTTAGTCTACGGCTTGTAGCCCTGACAATTGAACACATGATATTCCATGAAAAACGCAGCCCTACACATAATGGTTTTTCGTGCCACTCTTAAAATATAGGCTGAGAAGGTTTAAGCCTCAGACAGTCAGTTCGCATGTGAGCTCACGTTTACTGCACTTAACCAAGGAAAACGACTCGTGTAGCTGGATCTGCAGCATAAAACAGAACTTAACACGCAGTACAAAGTGACATGTCACTTGTCTATCGAAAGGGAAGCCTTTCCCAGAAAAGAATCGGACACTAAGATCTTACAGAGAATATATATTTCGCATACTAGGTAGGCACCATAAGCTTTTATTCAAATAGAACATTATCAGCTTTTATTCAAGTTGTAGTACTAAGTGGCCAGGTTGTATTAAGACATTGGCACACCCCGCCCTAGTTAGTGGCATGATCAATGTTTTCTTCAGTAACTGTAAGTCAACCGTTAATAAACGCACATGAATTCATACAACACCAGAACACCTGCACCGAAATCACAGCTCCTATCAATTGACGTACACAAGTTTAGTGTTGGTGGGTATGACCGCGATAAACGAAACAATCAGTGTAGACAGCTGAATGATGTCTGCGTATTGATATAAAATTTTAACTTTCAGAGACATCGAATAAACGCCTTGAAACTCCACATTCAGCAGCCATACTCCACTTTTAATGATGAGCTGCGTTAATACTATCTCATTTCGCAAACAAAAGTGCGATTCGAACGTTGCATATTGACCGGCTAATGGCTGGCTCCACTTAAAGATATCATTCAGAAGCGTTAAAAAATAGGATTAACATGGTGTGGGAAAAGTTGCGTTATGACATCCACAATGCTTTTTTCGGTCAAGCAGCACACTGCGTCTCCAAACGTTGCTGCACGTTCCAGTGAAACATCGATGCCACTGATCGCTGGTAGTAGCTGAACATTTTCATGTTTAACCGAATGCAGGATCACACAGCTAGACAAATCAAGCAGCTGCCGTCAAAACGTACTAGTACTCTTAGCAAATAGCGTTACATATGCTCCCGGGACAACACAACCATTACAGGACTTAGTTTTATTTTCGATCCTGCCACCTTCTTCACAGGACGGTTATCAGCTGATTTATGTCACTAGCTTATACAGCACACTGCAGGCGGATGGAGCGACATGCTTCCTTATGCCAGCCACGTCAGTTGATTTGTTCAAGAAACAACTTCGCATTACGTTGAAATATTTTGCCAAGGCCATAATTATGTCGTAAGAATCCGCCTAAACTGTGCGAAAAATATTAAAATGCAAGACTCCGATTTACCACCCCAATGTCGTCAAATTTATAGAAAAACTTAAAAACTTGTTTGAAGAGACACTCATAGCAAATACATGTGCCTGCAAGACGCACAGTCTGGGTACACGCTTATACAAAATTCCAACACTATCGTGTAGCACAACAAACATGTGCGTTAGGTACCACCAAAGCGGAAGTCTTTACGCACAGAAGGGTTCAAAACAACCACTACAAGCTATTTCAAAATTTCAGCTATTGCCTTTATAACTCTTAATTCGTTCCCCACAAAACAAATCAGGCGCGTGCTGAAACAAAAATCAAGCATTCGCATCCTTATGTTGAAGTCAGATCCGATGGTGACAGGATGTTTTGCATCTTAGTCAGCCAGGTAACTCTCAAGTACTCGCTTGCAACCCACCTGGTCAAACGCTGCAAGCTCTGTTTAAATCATGCGCTGCGCTAACAATGGAATAAACCTTTAACATCTGTGCGTTTCAATTTACGCGACAAAAGCTGTCGGTGTATACCAGAGGTTCCCAACCTTTTCAAGAAAGCGGACCAATTAATAAAGAAACAGGGCCGTGGCCCACCAACTGTGCAACTTCTCAAATGTGACAATTGTTGCACATGCACAGAGCAGATAATAAACACAACGCTACGTGCGCTACACTCAATGCGAAGGCTAAGCTTGGTTGTTGTTAGAAAGTATAGATATTCGAGGCTCAAAACGCGATAATGCACAGATCAAGTCATCTTCAACGTTAAGCCTGCTTCTAGGTTTCACGGCAACGCCTTTCAGTGACAGCATATTTTGCACTACGTGGAAATATCCATGTCAGAATAATTTCTAACACATAATCACGAAAGAGCGCCTATTATGACGTTTTTAACTCAAGAGCTACCTACGTTTTCGATTGAAAGGTTCAACTTGCAAAGCGTAATCAACTTCAGTAATACTAGGCCGTGACTCGTCAAAAATCATCCGTGGCCCACAGGTTGGGAAACCCTGGTACTGGATATACGATTCCGTAAAAGCTTGTTGTCTGTATATACCAATGCGCAAAAACTTCACAAAATTTCAGCATAATGTAATTATGCTCTTGCATTTGTGCTGCTGGCAGGTTTCAGGCGTTTGCGTTCAAGCTGTATCACCTAAAAACTACAAAGGACATTCACTGTTCTTCAAATAAAGAATTATCCAAATCTACGGCAGGAAGCTGGCTGAAAAAAACGTGCATTGTACAAATCCACAAGTAGTTGCTCCGATGTTTAGTGTAAAGAAACCGGGCTCGGCGCGTGACCGCTCCAGTAGTCATGGAAAATAGTGAGTGTAAGGCATATACTGCAGTGAATCAGTCAGCATCACAACGGCTTTGCCGCAAAGGGAAGTCGATACCCAATCCAGCGAATCGGGTTACTTATAAACATTGTGTACGAACCTTGTAAGTAGGCATTTGTTTCATATCTGCGTCTGCCACAAAAGTTATCTCTGGATCACGTCGACAGATTTTCAAGACAGCCTGCAAAAAGCATGGAAACAGAATGTGCATACAAACGAATTGTGCGTTTGTCTATCTTCTTCACTATCGAAACTCCAGTCAACTGAAAAAACACGCCAGGTTTTATAAGGGGTACCAGTCAATCCAAAACAAATGTTTGCCTAGAAATTGAAAATCAACTTTAAAATATCACTTCAAACTACTGTATTTAACAACAAATTATGTCCAGCACTTACGAGCATTCAGCCAATAACAATTGGCAGTGGTCTCGAAGTTCCACAAGTTAATAAGGAACGAATATTACTTGTATCAAGCGCATAAATGTTCCAATGATTTAAAAACCCTAGTTACAAGCAGACATGGGGCGATTACAGCACAAATGTAATCGATTTCGATTACTTGCCACGTTCTCGACTACGATTGAACAAAATCACAATGTAATCGATTACATTGAAAGTAATCGCGATTACATTTTGTCTTGAGACATCCTCAGAAAGAAAACAAAACCCATTTCCATGGTTTGAATTTGATGTACATATTTTTCAGGCAATATAGGACATGAACGAATGCAATAAACGAAATTACGAATCACTATGGAGTAAGAACTAAAAAAAAAGAAAAATCACATTAATTGCTTGCTCAGATATTTGTGCGGTCAAGAGTCCACTAACACTTCAAGGTTTTCTTGCAACCTTCCAGAACCGGCAATCACATTAAGTACAGCAGACCGTGAACAACCAAGCAACATTAATCTACAACAACATGATACACCAGGCGTTACACAAGTACCTGAGTAGTAATGAACTTGTAACACCTGTACACCATCGAGATAAGATAGCTCTTAAAAACAAGCACCAGAAACAGAATGCTGAAAACAATGAGGGCCAGCCATTGATCATCTATATTCAGCAACCATTCTTTCACATCTTCCGGCATATGGCGACACTAACAATAGAAACAGGTGCATGTGACTGCGGTTGTTATGGCGACATTAAAATCGTGAACTTACGACTGACAGATGACTGAAACAGTTTGTTCCTGGGTTGCTTCACAAAAGAAACATTAAAAGACAAAATTTGTGACTGTTTTGATGTAACTTGTTCGAGCAAACTAGGTACGATTACCTTGATGATTCCGAAGATAAATGGTAACATAAAATAAACGCTGATTCATTTACAAAGCACATGATCTTCCGGAATTACATTTAACACAATGAAATTGACTTCTTCCTTGGATCTATCCATGAGCATTCTTCATCACAGTGGTGGGCAAACTGAGGCCAGGTGCAGAGTTTTGTGCAACCCACCGAAGCATGGAGCATATTAGAAAATATCAGCTACTTGTTTGTTTTTATAATTATGCTGTTTTTATGTTGAATTCTCTTAGAGGGCAGCAACCGATTGTGAAATGGTAAGGTTGTGCACCACTGCTTTAGCAACATGCTGAAAGAGGCAGCTTTCACTGGAGCAATGAATGCAAAGACTTTATTCTGTCATATATAGAAGTAGCGCATCCTTTATCCACCACATCACACAACATAGGTCATATGCTGTCAACATCACTCTTCCATGGCACAAGCTTCATCAACTACTCGTTATGCCAAGACTTTTAGACAGTTATAGTAAAACATTCCACCATCCACAAATATTAAATAGAACATGCATAGAAGACAAGCATACCTGCATAATGTGCATTCTAACTTTCGGCCAGTAAAACATGAGGCTCCCAATGTAGATGATCGTGCACAGAAAATCAAAAAGCATGACAATGAACATGGGAAGCAAATAACCTGCTCGATTCTAGAAAAAGTTTGCATTGTTAAGAAATAGTGCTAAAGAGTTACTGCGGACAAACACAATTGTGTGATGCGCCACATGTTTTAATACAACATTACCCTCTAACTCAATGAAAATGCATGATTGATTTTTATAAACCAAGTAAGTTTAAGATATCTGCCAGATGTCAATCCTTAGGTGCATGCCCAAAGTTTGATGATTCGCACAGCCACACAATTACGTTCATACACCGGAAATGCCATTGACTAGTGGTTAGACAATGATAATTGCCACAGATAATTGGAAATGATCGAACTGAAGCTCAATATGATGACTGATGAACAGCCAAGATATTCACGGAAAGACACAAGTTAGACAAAGATTTACCTTGTTTAGACCATACAGTGACATTCCTGAAAGCAAGATGAGAAACACTCCATTTCCCAGTCCAATCCAGTATGCTGAAAAAAGTTTTGAATATGAAGCGAGATATAAAATGGAAATGAAATTTAAGTAAAATCACTACCCATCAAATATATGCCATATTCAGTGTACAGTCAACTAATCCTTAGACCACTGCTGCATTGCAGCAAGTGTTAGCATGTTTCCGTGATCTTATGTGCCACCACATCATCAGCTGCAATATTTAGATCAAAATAGAAGGCTGTGCAAAGTCTTCATCAAGATGCATGGAAAAAGGAATGTCATTATATCTGCCAAGGTAATGAGTGAAAAGCACAATATTTTATGCATTACTGCAGTCTTAAAAGTTTTTAAGTTTCTAAAACATGTGTTTAAAAGGCTGCAAAGCACATGAGAAATGGGATAAACGGTGTTTTGCTAAAGCCAGGACTGCCTGTGTGTTGATTGGTATGCATTCAACATGACACATGCCACATATAAAAATCTCACCATTATTTCTGTCATCTTTATATCTAATGTGAAGTTTCAGTTAAATGTGCATGTAACAACTGAAATAGACTTTCAAAACAGTGTAAGAAATAATTTTTGGCAATCAGTGTGTTCTAAAAAGTAATTTTTTTTTACAAGAAAATCATAAAAAACAGTAAAACATGACATCAGGGCTGCAACCAACTGATCTTTTCGGGGGCGGGGTCAAAATGATGTAAACTTGTTGCTATACCTAACAAATACATATGTTTTTGAAAATTTCAGGGGGGGGCAATTGCCCGATTTCCCCCCTCTGGTTGCGGGCCTGCGTGACGTTATGCCACTATGGAGATTTGCATGAGGCAGATGGCAATGGTTAATAATTTTCTTACAAATGTGTAAACTTAACTTGGTCACTTCAGATGGTAACCAGCTGGTAAATACATGAGACAAAACTTCAAAACAGATCAAGTACATAAGAACAATCACCTGATCTAGGCTGATGGTAAAGTTGAGTTGAGTATGCATCACTGAACGTGTCAAAATATGTGTTGTCAACTTGAATTGCATTGGTTAGCAGTAGGGTGGAATACACTGCACATAGCAAACCACTGAACTGCAACAACATATGTTTTAAAGAACGTTTTATTCTGCTTTTTCCTAAACAAAAGTGAAAATCTTAGTGGAATGTAGCTCAGCAATAAAAGGGTTGTGCACAGCGGTTATCATAATAGGCTTTTCTTTATTGGACTAAGCAAATCAAGGCCTCTAAAGACTTTGATGATAGCCTAGTTTCCAAAAAAACTAAGCCATTTTTTGCCTTCTTGGATTGCCACCCATGGCCATTTAACAATTTTCAGTAGGAATGTATATATATGCCACCTGGGAACGGCAACGAGTTTTCCTCTCATGTATATATACATCAGACAGTACCAAAAGTGTTAAGAAATGAATGTAAGCCGCCAATGAACATAGGCTTTCTAAGCCTCTGAGATACTTTCACGCACTAGCACATTTCGCGTTTAATTGACAACCCTGGTAATAATGCTTCACCACTACAACTGCCTTCTGTTCACCATAATCCCTCCTGTGATGGATGTGCACGTGATGGCAAAGAGAATAGAATGCGAGAAGAGAGTTTGGTTGACAAAATGTAGCCTAGGAAAGACTGAGTGCCATTTATACCTTTCAATAAGGTAAAGAAAAAAATGTAATCTGACCTTGACTATGTGCCACATGAAATGATGAACAAAAAACTTTATAAGCTGCGGCTTCCTCATATGATAACTACCTCTGTTTATCACAACAGGTATTTTGAGCTCATTGGGTTGTTGAACTGAAGGAGTTCAAATCAGATTAACACTTTGGCGTCCGCTAGGATTTGGGGATTTTCGGAAAAAAACGCCTAAATGCACGTGGTTTTGCGCGGTAATTTCTCCGGTCCGGTATGCTCTACAGACCTGGTAAAAGTCTCAAAAGACGCGGCAAGTCTTCTAGTCTGCACTCAAAAAAAATTTTTTTGCTTGGGGGTGCGTTTTTTTGTGAGTAACGTCATAAGTGGAGGACTTTTAGGCCACCTTGGCCCACTTTGCCTGGCCCTGGGCGCCAACCGTTAGGTGGTAGTATTTCGTTGAAGTTTTACTGGAAACTAGGCTACAATCCGAGTCTTTTGATACTTTGGACGACCTGCTGGGGTTTCGGGTTCAAAAGTTGTGATGTAAGTTAGTAAAAATATTTGATTAATTAGCTAATTAGATAATTAATTAATTTGTTTATTTTAGATCATAACTTTTGAACCAGAAACGCTAGAAAGTCAATCAAAGGCTAAGAAGACTCTCGAGCCTAGTTTCCAATGAAAACTTCAGCGAAACACTTTGGCCTAGCAGTTGGGCCCTAGGCCAGGCAACATGAGCCAAAATGACCCTAAAACTACTTCACTTATGACGTCAGTCACAAAAAATCCGCACCACCAACCCAAAATTTTTTTTCGAGTGCAATCTACTAGACTGGCCGATCTGTTTGAGCCCTTGAACAGCTCTCTAGCGCAATTGGCGAAGGAGCTAGGGCGTTGGTAATGCAACCGAAAACTGCTGTTTTTTAGGCCGAAATCGAAGTATATATCGTAGACCGGCTCTCAAAGTGTTAAAAGTCCTGCAGTTGTTTAACTACATTTTAGAGCAAGTTCGCAAAGTTAGCAACCATGACGTATATGTTCAAAGCTAGTTTTGTAAAAAAACAGCATTAACAAAACATGCAGCCCAAAGTGGCCATGCTTTCAATTGGGATTACGCTCATGTTCTACATCACGTAAATAGTTATCATAAATGCACTTTTTTAGAATCTTTGTATGTTAATATAAAAACTGACACTGTGAATGATAAAAGCACAAACTTCCCAGCTATCCATTACAATTTTTTAACATGAGCGAAGCTTATCAGTTACGGGGCTTCCTTGAGTTTGTGTTCTTATTGACCGCCTTTTTCGCCTGTAAATTTCACCCAACTCTCATCACGCAAGTTTTGCACTTTATTTTTACCACATACTTTCACGCTATATAACCTTTTTATGCATTTCTATGTAGGTTTTACTCTATTTATTGTGTTTTTATACTTCATAATCTCCCATCGTTTTTCATTATACACTTCTATAACATGATAGTCGGTTTTGCGTTTTTGTCATCATGTAAAAAGTTATCATATACACATTTTTAAAAAAAATCTTTGTATGTTAACTTAATTTAAAAACTAACACTGTGAACGATAAAAAGCGCAAACTACCCGCCTATCTACTACAATGTTTTTAAAACATGAACGAAGCTTATCCGTTATCGAACCTCCTTGAGTTTACCTTCCTTTTTGACCGCTTTTGTGCCTGTAAATTTGCCAACTCTCACCACACAAGTTTTACACTTTATTGTTCACTATTTTACACTTTATTTGTTCTCTATTTTATCCCATACCTTCACGCTATTTAACCATTTTTGTGCATTTTATGTAGGTTTTATGCTATTTCTTATGTTTTTATACTTCATCACCTCACAGGGTTTTTCATTTTACACTTCTACAATTCTTTTGTGGCATGCTGTCAGCCATTCCTATAATATGATGGTCAGTTTTGCTTTTTTTGCCTTTGTACGTCATACTGCTCATTGTTTCTTGTTATTAGAAAGTTGTATGCTACACATGGTCAAAAAACATTGCCCTGAGGAAGCCCAATTGAATAGGTGGGTGAAACGTCGGCTAATAATAAAAATCGCCAGAAGGGCTAATTTATCTGCTAGTTTTGTATTTCAAGTTTTGCTGCCAGCTTTAGATTGATTTTGCATGATATCCTGAACATCTTTTCTTAGTTACATGCAAACATGTGTAAATAATCTTCAACACACTCTGGTTCCAACTGAAAATTATTTTGCATCACACACACCTCGCTCTTGTTTTCAACACAATGTAGCCTGATTAGTTGTTGACTGCTCTTGTAATCTGAGCTCTTAGCAAGAAGATACCAAGTGGTCTAATCATCACAAATAACCATGATACTTGACTAGACTGTAACCACAGCACAGGTTTGCAAATATTAAAGTGATAGTTTATCACCAACTTAAACTGTAAAAAAACTTTTTATCCATTAATCCTAGGTTAAATGCATTAAATCCACCAAGGCTTAACTTTTATGCAACATAAGCTGTCAAGCAACGCTACAGGTATTACACTTACCAACAGAAATGAGCTCCACACAGATGTACCAGTCCTAACATGGACACAACAACAACATTTGTTGTCTGGAGACATGTTTTGAGTTTAGCTGGTGCTGAGAGTGAGGAGTGCTACAAATTTATGAAAACCTGCAAAGTTTTTATTGTCTTGACATGAACCTAGACATAATAAATACACTAAAAATGATGCAATGAAATGTTATGCATCTTCACATCAATTCAACTCAATTATTTTACATATGTACAGTAAAATCCCAATAATAAAACAATGGGAAGATAAATGTACACCAATCACCAAGCTTACTAGCCCACCAATTTGACAAAGCAATATACACAATTACCTGCAATAAAAAAATAATTTGCGTTTTTCAAAAACCATAAAAAATTAACTTTTAATTTTCCTAGTAGCTCATTAGCCACTACCTTTATTTAAGGCATTGTTTCTCAACCTCGTGGGCCATAGCACAGTTTATTTTTTGAGTGGGTCACACAGCTAGGACAAAAGTATGTTAGAATACAATTATCTACACACAATAATCACAGCAGCGCAAGAACACATTGTGTTCAATAGGTTTTAGCAAGATTCTCACTGCAATGCATACAGGAAGCAGTTCGCCACACATAGTAATGGGCAATGCAATTTTTACCAGAAGTTACCTGAGCCATGTAAGTAAAAAGTTTGAGAAAAACTGATTTAAGGCTTGTCTAATTGCATTAATTGGTTCAGCTGATAAGCAAGGATATGCTCCTTTTTGCATGGTGCTTTCTGCAATCTTTTCTGTAGAAGTGTCAACTATCAAGTCTTTACCAATGAATTAGTGAATGGTATGTGCAATTGGCTAGAATGTTTCCACGCGTCATGTTCTACTTCGGTTAGTTATGGCATGTGAGGTCAAGCATTCGGTTGTAGACACTAGACATTCTCTGTTGGATTTCTATTGATCAGGATGGAGTTTACAGTATGTTCTGTTTCTTCAGGGTTCATACACCCAGGCCACCGAAGCCACGCTTTAAGCAAGAATGCAAGTAGTTGTTATTTTTCATCATTTTCTGCATGTCCCATGAAAATGCTGAAACGCATTTGCATTCAGTTTTGATAAGGTGTTCTGATGATGTGAACAGTACACATGTCAGTGGAGTACTAGTGGTTGAAATAATTGTAGCATGCTTATTGCTGCTCGTTCCCTTTTTTACTGCAGGTGAAGAGTCCTATAAGATGTGACACTTCAGCAATAAGTGTTTTTCCATGCTTCTGTTTTTGAAAAGATGCTTGGTTTCAGTAGGCAGGCTGACATTTCTAAGTATCAAGATGGCTATTGCTAGAGCTTGACGGATAAGGTTTTTTTGGGCCGATAACGATGTTTTTAATTTTTCATTGCCAATAACCAATACTGATATTTTGCATTATTCAAGCATCATCTATTTTGCCTCATGAGGCAAAATAAACTCCTGGAGCTATTTTGCCTTCAGCCAACCATGATTGGTTGAATTGGTCACATGGAAAGTTTGCAATGCATGACTTGCTTAGTTGACTCTGATGTCTGTAAAAGTTCAGTCTAATGGAGAAGTGTTGCCATTGTGTCAGTGCTGGTGAATTGTCAGCAGCTTCTTCTTTGCGTTGTGTGAATTGTAGACTAAACCCTAACCTTAAACCTAAATCCTTGTCGCTCTGCATATTGTGCATGTCACATGATCACTTCAACCAATTGGGTTCCACTACAGGTACCCAAAGCAGAAAAAGAGAAACAGTATTGTTATTACCAGGGCTGCAGAGTCAGAGTGCCGGAGCTGGACATTTTGCCTGGAGCTGGAGCTCAAATTAAAAATCAGGAGCCAGAGCTCAAATTAAAAATCAGGAGCTGGAGCTTAGTTTAAAATTTAGGACTGGAGCTATGGCCGCTTGAGAGGTAACTCCAGCTCCAGGTCCCTACCTAGATACCAATGATTTTGCCAAATAGACTTACATGAGCTCTTTATAGCACACTAAATGTTATTGTTACAAGTTACGACACCACACTGCAACAATATATCTGCAAGCCTTTGATGTTCCTTTGGTTTAATAATCGCTAAGGCTGTCACATCGTACCTGGCAGACTTGGTGTTATTTGTTGAAGAATGGTTTTCAAACACTGGTTTAAGAGCTGCATGCAGCTCACAAGCATCCTTTGTACAGCTTTTTGCAGTCTTCCAGGAACAGATTCTATTTGAATAAGAGCTGATGTGGCCTACTTTACAGATGAAATAGCCAGTATATGCTCTGTAAGAGTTTAGTGTCTGATTCTTTGTTGGGAAAGGATTCCTTTTGATAGGCAGTGTCTTTCAGTAACACCTCTAATAATATAGTGCAACAGACTTCGTTAGTGCAATAAAACAAAACATGTCAATTGACTTGTGGTAAAATTTTTTTGTGCATCTCTCCAACAAAATCGTAGGTCTGGATTTGGCTCCCTTCAGTGCAATGGTTGAGAACCACTGTTGTAGAAGTAATGTTAGCAGGGAGTATGATTATGATATGATACCATTGTAGATTTAGGTGTGAAATGCACGGCACACCATTGTAAAGTAGGAATTTTTATTAGAAACCATCAGGCTTACTCAGGGGTGCATCTAGCCTGGAAAAAAGGGGTCTGTCGCAGTAGGGCAGCTTTTGATATCACTTTTCAGCATAAAACCACATTTTCTCTTACAACCAGAAATCGACCGATGAATTTTGCCATTTGCCCGTCTCGGATTAATTATAGCAAATTCTCTGTACTCTTCCTTAGGATGCGCAGCCCTCTGACTGCATCAAGCAGTACACAATACTCACACCACTCCACAATTGTCCCCATGAACCGCTCTATGACGTAACATTCGCTCACAGGTTCTTGCGTGCATGGTAAGCAGATGATTGCCTGCGAGCAAATCAGGGCAACTACCGCACTTTTCGCACCATACGGCGCACATAAAATCCGTTAATTATCTCAAAAATCGAAAGTACGCCTTATAATGCGGTGCGCTTAATGTATGAATCTGGTTGTGCTTTCTCATCTAGAACCAGTTTTATGTGGTAAACTGATACCATTTATTTAATTGCTCGTTACGATTTTTTGTAAACAGATGTAATAAACCAACAGCAATTGCAATGACCAGCACACGAGAGTAGCTAGCACATACCACAGATAGTATTACCAGCGAGACTCCTGACTACATTGGCGCACGCCGAATCGCCGTAAACACGAGGTGTTGGTCTCATTTATATATATTCAGAGTGAACTTATGAATGTACGTGCTGGAGTAGGCTATGTATATAATTAGTACAGTAATTTGTATACAGTAAATTACCTTTTTTCAGAGGCACAAGGTACTTTAGTTTAATCCAAGTCGAAAGCACATTTCCACAACACTGATAACTAGCATGTTAACCATGATCCACCAGAAACTGGTAAAAAAACTCAGCGAAACCAGTAAGGTTTTGTTGACGATTGACTTTTGGTCCAAGTGACGGATGAACAGCTATATTGGCGTCACTGTCCATCTCATTTCCAATTAAAAGCTGCACAATGCTATGCTGGCTTGTCTTGCAGACGATTGCAAACTGCAGTTATGAGAAATAATCAGCAATTTTGAAATTATTAACAAACGAATTTTCAAAGTTGCTGGATGAATGTTCAAGCCTGATTGATGTCATTTGATTCATAAAATATTTGAAGCGTTGATGTTTATCAACAGTAACAAGGATTTAAAAAATTGATCATTTTTGTTTAATTATTATTTTTTAATGTATTTGTTAAAGTAGACTAAGAGGGGCGATTTGACTCCCCTGGCCAGCTAAATGTAAAAACCAAGCCCCCACTTAGCTTATATTTCGGTTTTAATTTTCTTTTATTTGGTTTTCAATAGGTTGTTGTCTTTTTGCGTTTTTCAGAGTATTTTCTATTTTTCGCACCATAAGTTTGGGGTTCTGGTATAGCCATCCACATCCGATTTCACCATTATTTCTCAAGTTATTTTTGGAGTGTTCACTAGTAGGTCACCTACAGAGGCCTGTGTGCCTCTTTCAGCTAAGTTTCTACTCTAGCTCAAACCTCTAGTTATGCCACTGGTTTGTTGACTGCACGAACATCTCATTAAACAATTAATGCGATTTTTCCAGTGCTTGATCCTTGCAGATTAGTAATATCGTTCATTGCATTTATTCATATCGTATGTTGTCTGAAAATATACTTATACATCAAACCATACAGATAGGCTTTGCTTTTGTTCTTCCTGAAGATGTTTCAAGACACATGTTATCGCGATTGTAATTATGATTACTTTTAATTACGATTACATTGTGATTTTGTTTATTTGTAATCGAGCAGGTGGTACGTAATCATAATTGATGACATTTGTGCTATAATCGCCCCATGTCTGGATATCATATAAAATTTAAAAATAGACAAAAACAGTATTGAAATGCATGGTAACTCTACAAGAACATGCTTGATATTTACTAACTAACTGTTAGAAGTTTTTTCAATATTTGTGTCTACAATGTAGTAGTAATCCAATTTTTATCCGATCCTGTCCCCGTCAATGAGGGTGGCCCAATGTACCCCACTTTCGTGAGGATTTTTTGAGACAGAAATTTTTACAGTCGGATGCCCTTCCTAAAACCAACCCGTATCACAGATCAAGAAACTGTCCCATTAGTTAGTTGTCTTTTACGACAGGATGGCTGCTCTGCTCTTCTCAATCCAGCAGAGCATGGTGGTATGCAATAAAATGTCTAGTGGTGAAACTTCACTAATTAGAAAAATGTTCCTTTGAAAACAGTCAAAATTTTGAAATTGCAATTTGAATATAACTTCAAAATGAAGTAGTTTACTCATTATCTTTGCGATTTATGGGAAAATGGTGTGAAAAACAGTTTTTCAGTAAAAACTTTTTTAGAATGAAGTAAGGCAAAATTTTCCTTTTATCACTAATAGAAACTTGTTTCTTCCGCATCTTTTGAGCCCAAATCAGTTTTCCATCTCACCTAGAAGTTGAGTTATAACGAATTCATGAAATTTGACCCCCACACGACCCTGAGGGTGATGTAGCAAGCAGGTTTTGGGGTCAACCACCTAATATCAATTTTAAAGTTAGTTTTGGCCATGTTTCCAACTTTTTAGGGCACCCCAAAGTTTGTATTGAACAATTTTGAAACTAACTCCACCCTACTTCAGACCAGACGTGAAAATGAAGCACAGAAGTACCGAAATAATTTGAAAGCGTAACGAAATGATAAACCCAGTGTGCACTCAATTCAGTCTGGCAAAAAGGTGCGTGGATGGCTCACAAAGCAAGCTTTCTAAAGTGTGGCTCATATGTGGTAGTTACAATAATCAGGTTGTCTTGCAAATGGGCAACACAAAGCATCGTAACAATTATTTCACATGGGGGAGTATCATGACCTGAATGTTGATTTGCGCGTCAATTAGGTGATACCATTTATTTTCACAGATATCCAGTGAGTGACAACTTGGTTGTTCGACAAAAATAACTGTGTATGCCTCGTGCAGAGGTGGCTTGTTTATAGT
>Ga0210059_1005722_pt1 | contig 19963 bp, 4 predicted proteins | sample Ectturendosymbi2_FD_188042 | JGI IMG/M metagenome (GOLD analysis project Ga0210059, IMG submission 188042) | Ecteinascidia turbinata endosymbiont from Florida, USA - Sample 2 (SPAdes) (version 2) | ecosystem: Host-associated > Tunicates > Ascidians > Unclassified | place: Key West, Florida... | reverse complement strand
CCTAATTAGATGCCAGTGCTATCATGTCATTAGTCATGTTCAAGGGAAATTTTGAACAGATCGCTTTTTCTTTGAGTCAATTGAAGCTGCTGAGGGAATCATCTTTTCTTTGGTTGAGGCGCCTCAACTAATAGCTTCTCCAAACAGGATTGACTTGAATGTCATTTGCGGGTGGTGAGAACTCCCATTTATGAATTGCCTTCCCTCTGCTATGGGTTTTACGAAGTCTTTAGTGACAAAACCAAAACCATCTTCAATGGTGACGTAATGTTGACGTCTAGAAATTCAACTTCGCCTATTTTCTTGGCAGTGCAAAGTTGTTGGAATGTCTGCTCCACTCCATTGGTTGCAAAGTTGTTATCCTAATTTGGCTCTACAAACATCGCCATTTTTTCGATTTGACAAACATAACCCTCTCCATCCACTTTCTGGAAATGACTGGCAACAGTACATTTCTTAGTTTCTCTACTCATTTTTAGTGCAATAGTAAAACCAACTAAAATTTAGCCTGAAATTCAAATGTTTGGTTGAGCACCCGTATAGATTAGACGATCTAATGATAATGTACCAGTAGCCTACTAGAAATCAGTAAAACAAAGTACTGTATAAACTAAATACAAAATGAACTACTGTGCTTAACTTCCTTTATCACAATATGCAACTATAAGCTGGAAACTATAGTACCATAAATGCCTGGAAATTATAAACTGGATTAAACTGTGTAACTGCCTGTTGCAGCTATGTACATGAGCCTGCACTGATATCCAAATTCCTAAGCACATGGTAAGTTAGAAAAGGTGGCACCAGAGAGGCATCAATTTTGTGAAGGGTAGCTGTTAAGTTATGTGAAATGCGCCAATAACAGCAGCATCTCAGGAAATGAATCGGAGCTGGAGCTAACTTTTAAACAACTGGCTCCAGCTCCACTTCAATTACACAAAGAGCAGAGCTCCGGCTCCAGCTCCTCTAAAAAAGCCTGGCTCCGGCTCCAAAGCCCTGGTAGTAAACCCTTAACAAAAGCTTGGAAACTTTTAAAAAGAGTAAAGAAAAACCAGTCCCATGAAAAGTGCAACCACTACTACCAAAATGAAAGGCACCAGTGGTGAGAACTGAACTGAAAACCATTTGCACGTAGTAAATATAGACATGCCCCACGACAGTGCTGCTTGAGTGACAAACTCAGCATTTTCTTTGAACCAACCTCGTCACTGCTGGCAGACCTATAGCCACTTTCTTGTTTGTTTCCTTTGACAGAAAAACAACTTTTGCATGTTAGAATTACATTAAGCAGAACTGTCAAGGAACGTGAATGCCTCATGGTATTGTTTGTTTTGCCTCATGAGGCAAAAGCTGTGTAGCATGTGCTGGGGTTATTTTCCTTTAGCTGAACATGATTGGTTGAAGTGGTTACATGGCAAGTAAAATTTGCAGAGGCAATGGTTTATTTTTAGGATTTAGCTAACAGTTCACACAATGTGGACAAGATGCCGCTAACAGCTTACCAGCACTGAATCATGACAACACTCATCCATGCATGTCATACTAAGTTATTACAGACATCACTGTCAACTAACAAGGTCATGTGTTCCGAAATGGTCATATAACCACTTCAACCAATTGTGTTCAATCAAGCCAACATAGCTCCAACAGTGCTTTCACCTTATGTCAAGAAATGAGGCTTCGTCAACCTCTGGTTCTCACACAAGATTGCATGTTGAAAATTTTGGAGCTGCTATTATTGTACATTCTGAAAAACTTCAAAAAGTCGACATGGGTTTAGATTTTCGGTTTGGGTTTTAGATTAAAACAGGGGTCTCCAAACTATTTTGTCCGAGGGCCACATATGCTATTACATGATAGTTCAAGGGATGGATGTCTTACGTAATGCCATTGTTTCGGGAAAGGTTGCATTCCATCAAATCAACAAATTATTTGCTAATGTATTATTTTTTCATCATTGACAAAATGGCTTCTCAGGCCAGATGAGATGGCTTTGTGGGCCGCATTTGGCCTGCAGGCCATAGTTTGGAGACACCTGGATTAAGGTAAGGGTTTAGGTTAAGGGGTATTGTTTAAGATTAAGATTTAGAGTTTAACAACTTAGTGTTGAGGTTCAGGGTTGGGGTTTACGGTTAGTGTTTAGGGTTACAAAAATTTAATAGCCACTTTAATCTTTCACTCTAACAAGCAATTGGCAAACAAAAAGTGGTCACATAATTTGCAGAGGTTGGCAACTTCACCTGATTATGATTTTTTAGTCTTTTCAAGGCAAAAACAGGATACAGTTGTTTAGGTACTGTCAAAAAACATTTGCAAGACATTTCTCATTGTTGTCTTAATGGAAAATGGTGCATTTATCAAAATTAGGCTAGTGTCTCTGCCATGGTGCCAGTCCAAACCTTTTTCAAAATTGCTTCACTTAAAAAGCTGCTAAACACGGCATAATTCTCCATTTGACGACTGTTAGTTTTCTGCTAGACGCGCCATAATTCCACATTTTAAACTGTGAAGTGTACTGTGCGCAATGCTTCGGAAAAGTGACAGTCGTCAAACGGAACTAAAATTCCAAGTTGGTGTACAGTAGCACCGTTGCACCATTTTCTGTTCTGTAAAAAATTTAACATATCTAATGCAAAGGAGTTAAGCATAGTTGCATGCATCGATCCAATGCCATAAAATTCAAAAGTGCTGCTTTCGAGACGAAGCTTCGCACCTGTAGGGATGCGACACAACCAGACAGCCCTGTATACAATTGCTGAAACCTGGAAGTCGAACGCGCGGTGTTGATTTTAGCATGTCGGTGAAGAGAGTCCCTTTGGCAACAGGTGCTTGATCGGATTAATGGCATCGCAGGTTTTCACACTATCTGAGCAGTGCGCTTTACACTTTTAAAGTTAACTATGCGATTAACCGTTGTAAGTTTACAAATGTATGGTAAAATTCTATGCAAATAACCGGTATGCGATTAACCAGAATATTTTCTTCACGTGTGAATGGCTTTGGTTTGGGATTCCAGAATCCTATGTGATAAAGTGATTTATGCCTTTAACCGATATTCGATTAACCAATTTTGACTGTATAAGCTACTTGTTTTGCAGTTAACCTTCTCCCAGCATTGAAAAGAATGCTATTGATGCCCTTGTTGGTTTAAGATGTGGATCACTTGGTCATTCAAATGAGTTTTCAACATGGGTATGTTAATGTGTGTTGTGTTCATGAAACGGGCTCGTAGTTGTGTACTGTTTGTGAACCAAACTGTTGGTATCTTCTATTTTTATCTGCACATAAACATTAATGTTACAGAGACATTGTTGTCCAATAAGATGCAAATAAAATCCTGAAGTCATTTTGGTTCATAAAAAGAGCTGAAAAGGTTTATATCTGGACTTGTAAGGTGGATTTGATGATGTGCTTGAAAAAAGTTAATGTGTTACTTCTTCAGCATTTGTGTGGCATTTGAACCTGCTACTCTGTTTTTTTTTTGCTGTACTATTTCAGTTATTGCCCCATAAAAGCCTTAAAACTCATTGCAACCGAATTCACTAGTTTATATTTTTAGACGTAATGACTAGGTTTGGGATACTCTGATTTAACAGCTAAGTGGTTAACCAAGAGTTTCTTTGCTATCCAATATCCTGGCATAATAATCCTGTCAATTTTGTAACCAGATTAAAAGTAACATTACTAATGCGTTCTATGCTTATTTGCTAAGTTTAGATATTCTTTTGTTTTCAGTCTGGTTGTTCTTCATAAGAAATGTGTTGCAGAGCAGCCAATTAAAAAATGCATGATTATCTTCACATGTGCTTGTGCAGTGCATATGTGCATGCAGTGATGGCTCGTGACTATAATTCGTGGGGGTGCTGCATCTTCTAACCAAACTTTATTATAAAGACCAAACTGCATCACGTTTTCCATAATGGTGTGGACTGTTATGACGCATGACACCTTGCTCTCTACGAACTGATTGTGAGACTTCTGTATCTTGCTATGCTGCATTGACATGCTATGGGGTGAATGACTGCTGAGGCACTGGTGTCTTTAAACTTAAATGCACGTATATATACCAGTGGAAGTAACAACATTCAGGTCATTAATTGTTCATCTAATGCAGTCTACACTTGTCTCACATGCCTAACATTACATTCACAGTCATTCAGTGAATAAACAAGTATGCTTTGCAACACACTGGTGGTCTTAAAATAACGCAACAATTTAACATCTGTGAATGCCACAGTCACAAATGTGCAATGACTTAATTGGGATTAGAAGCAACCATGGCTACAGACCATATCACACATCTGCATCAGGCAAGGAGAGCCAATATCACTTTGTACATGCAATTGTTATTAGTGTAAATAATCACCATTTTTACTGGATGTCACTCACTAATACAATGATGCTGCGATCAGTTACCATTTACATGAAATAATTTTCAAAGATTAGGTGCAAGTAGCCATTGTTAACGATTTGTTGAAATATTGAGTGTTACTATATGCTTCAAAATTAAATCATAGGGTAGAATCATGTCATACTTAATTTTTGGTAATAATGGTATTTTCCAGAAGCTGACTTAAAATTGGAGCTCTAGCATAGATTTATGCCCGACATAACTGCTTTCAATTCTGACTCAAGTCATAACCACAGGCCTTCTCCAAAATGATATTCCAAACCTGCAGTGTTTCTTATTTTAGGCTGAGGAAGGGTAAAGCCAAACATGTGCTCAAGGTGCATTCTGAAAGACAACCCTAAAACTAACTGCTCTGGATAAGAATGCACAAAACATTAAAGCACTTGTGTGTCCACTATACTACCAATCAAAACTCAAAATCACCTTACATTGAAAATCTATACAATCTTCACATGCAACATCACCTTAGAGGGCGATTCCATATGTGACATGTGTGACATTTTGACAATTTTTTTGAAGATAATTCAATATAATTTTTATTTGGTGCATTTCTGAAATTTTATTTTGGTATCAGTGGGAAACTCCTTCATTTGTTTTGGAAAAAAATTGCAACGTGAGATTTTCTTATTTGAAAAAATGTGACGTGTGTAACATTTTTTGGAAGTTACTTTTTACCTGCAATGAAATATCACAAGAATTCTGTGAAGTAGGGCCACTTCACTTGAAAAACATATGATAGACTATTACCATAGAGGTTACACTAGTTTCATGTAAAATCTAGAAATTGTTACTACTGCACAGCTAAGACAATAATTAAAATAAGTTCGTGATGTGTGTGACATCAAAATGTAACATGTGTGACCAGGGGTGCATCTAGCCTGAAAAAAAGGGGTCTGTCGCGCAAGGGCTGATTTTGATGTCACTTCTCAGTATAAAACCACGTTTTCTCTTAAGACTAGAAATCGACCGATGAATTTTGCAGTTTTGCCAAATTTCGGAAACCCAAGTTGCTACTTCGTCCCCGATTAATTAATGCAAATTCTCTGCACTGTTCCTATGACATGCAGCCCTCTGACTGCATCCTGTAGTACGCAATATTCATACGACTCCACAATTGTCCCCATAAACCGCTCTATGACATAACATTCGCTCACAGGTTTTTGCGTGCACGGTAGGGCAACTACCGTATTTTTCGGACTGAAGTGCGCCCTACAATGTAGTGCCCCTAATGTATGAATCTGGTTGTGCTTTCTCCTCTAGAAGCAGTTTTAAGTGGTAAACGGTACCATTTATTAAATTTCTTGTTACGATTTTTTTTTATAAACAGACATAATAAACTTAAGTACAGCCTGTGCACAAGTGACAAATCTGCACGCATAGATGTTATTTAATGGAAATGGATTTTGCCATACAGCATCTTCACTCCAAGTAAATAAAAGGTAAAAACGAGTGGAAGTACGCAAAGCAGTGATTATTACCAAAGACAAAGGTTGCGTGAAAAACATTTTGAGCTAACGTTGACAGTACCGTAAAAAAGCAGTTAGATTAAGCACAACCAAGTCGTAAAAAACACCAAATATGATAAGACAAGACTTACTAGCTACAATCAGTTAAAACGCAAAGCAAGAAGAAAGAGCAATAAATTAGAGGAGAAAAAATGGTGCGCCAAAACAAAAGTTACGATGAAAGCAACATCTAAACAAGGGTAAGTCTTTTTCCTCGGACATGGCTTGGATCATCTCCTGCATTCAGCGCAGTCTATATCTCTTCCCATAACTTTGTACTTACTTTCCTCTGTTGATGATCTAACAAAAAGTCGAGGCCAATACAGACGTAATAAACCAACAACAATTGCAATGAGCAGCACACAAGAGTAGGTAGCACATACCACAAATAGTCTAGCTCGGCGAGGCTCCTGACTGCATTGGCACACACCAAATCAAACACGCGTACAACTTTATTATTTATTCGTGTCTAGCGGATTAGGCATGTGTGACAGATTAAACTCCCTCGTATATAATGACAGATTGAACTTCGAGTGGCGACCCATGCACTCAGGCGAATCCGGCACTTGGGAGTTATTGGGAAAGAGTTGAATACAGGTTGACTTATCTAAGTTTTGCTTGATTTGATGTCCCTTATGTATGAAAAAAGAACAGCTAGCATTCAATTTTTGATACTGCGCCTTATAATCCGGTGCGCCTTACGGTCCCCAAAATTCAGTAACTACAGTCAGACCATGTTTATCTGAACTACTTTGTTTTGTGAAGTAATGTCGGTTTAGCAAGGTATCCGGAAAATTGGAATCAGACCTGTAGCTACAAGGGGTATTCGGGGGCAATTCCCCCTAATTTTTTTGTGCTCCTCCAAATTTTGTTTTGCCAAGAAAATTTTTTATTAAAAAATATGATAAAAACAGAAGCTTTGCCCTCCTAAACTATTTTGTGCCCCCCAAACCTTTAGACCTAGGCTACAGGTCTGGCTTAAGTGAACGTTCAAAGGGGAAACAGAGACAAACTGTAGAGTCAGACGAACTGTCAACATATGCAAATATGTAGACTGCATGTGAAACATGAGTTAATGAAACTCCCATAGCTGTTTTTGTTTATTAGCAGATGCATATACATAAAGCAAGTATGCATTCAGAATGAGATTTAAACATAAGTAACTGTTGGCGTAATCCGGTTTAGCGTTTTTTTTCTGTTGATATTGCATATTCGTTCCTAAATTTCCAAGTCAGTGTCGGTCAGCGAGGTTTCCGGATCAAAGGGATGAAATGCGTTGGGAGAAATCTGTTCCTAGCAATTTGTTTTGGAAAGCGGGGATTTCAGTTGATATGAGTTCGGACAAACAGGTCTGACTGTATTTGGAATAGATAGTGGTATTGATCTCATTGTCAAACCACATTAGAAAAAAATTTCAAGTTATCATTGCTTTCAGGCACAGTGCATTTGTTAAATCACAGTCACTGTTTGTTCCTACGAATATGGTGTTGAAAAGATACTTAGCTTGTCGAACATTCTGCAAATGTCAATCGTACTGCAATGAGAGCTGTTTATCCAAACATACATGCAGTTATAAAATTGATGCTGACAATAGCTACACAACTACGTCTGTGGAGCACACTGTCTATCCAGATGAGGGTGTTCTAAGCACACTTGCAACATCACTGCGGAGAAGAACGATGGAGTTGCAATTGCTTTGATTATTTTACATCGTAATGTGAAAGTGAATTACCTGAAATCAATATAGAACTTCTTGTGCAGCAAACAACATCGTCTACTGCTTAATTCTAAAAATGCTATTTTCCAAATACGACGCTTGGCTGATATTTTATTCAGATAATGCGGCCACAGTTTTTGAGGCTAGCTGTCACGCCTTTCATAATGAGAAGTTGCTTATAAAAATATATTTTCAGTGGAAACGAACCCACGTTACTTCGCGTGACGCAGAGGAAAGCCTAAATTTACTTAAGTTTGTCATAACCTAGCAGCTGTAGACAGCAGATGACATTAGCCCGAAAGCGAAACGATCGTGATTGGAGACTGTCCTCACATCATGAAGTGAAATATTACAAAACGGCTCCTGCTTCTGCGTGGCAGTGTACGAGATTCTGACAGCATTAGAGCAGGCACTGTCAGAGGAGGAAATTCAGAAACTCATGCATTCGACGCAATATCAATTTTGAGTATTAAAAATGTGGAATGTTTCATGTCACTGCGCAGGCGCTGTTTCGACAAGGTAGCAACGTTGTTGTTTCGTAATATTGTTTTCGTAAAACCACTCGCATTAGAGACCTGCAGTGACAGCATTATATATTTTATCGGCTTTAATGCCGAGTACCTGCAGTGCAAAGGGTGACAGCCAAACAGACCCCCTAGATGCGCCCCTGTGTGTGATGGAGTCCACTTTTGCCAGTTTCATCATTGCATAGTAGTAGTAAAGATCGGTCAAAGGTCCAATCATGCCACTTCTGATTCATTTTCAACCTGTTGCTAGGGAAATTAACATTCTCATGCACCTTTTCAGACATTATTGACTTGGAACCTCTCTACAAGCAAAATTTTAACCCTCAATCAAACCAGAGTAGTTATTCTTGCAACTCCATCGCATGTGCAAGAAAATCCTAAAAATAATTGAAGTGATTTATTGTTTTTTTTTTTAATTAGAAAATGACAGGTAGACTTTAAGTAAAAAAAGAAGGGTAGTCTATGTTTAGTTTGAGCAATATAACCCAGAAATTATTCAACAGTAAAGATTAGTCATCTGGAATAAGTGACGTACTGCAATTTTTTGTGGTGCCAACTATTGATTTTGTTCTTACAAGACTTTTTGCAAAATAATAACGCCCACTGTTTATTGTAGAAAACACTTGGCTTCTGAATACATGTTTGTGATAATGTCTATTTTACCTCATGAGGCAAAGGCTGTGTTATTTTACCTTTTGTTGAACATGAATGATGGAAGTGGTCACAGGACAAGTATGATATGCAAAGAGAGTTAAGGTTTACAGTTCAAAGGTTAGCCTACAGGTTACGCAGGGCAGACAAGAAGCCACTAACAGCATGCTACCACTGAAACTATGCCAAAATTTGCTCATCAGACTGAGCTGTTACAGATGTCATAAACCTCAACTAGGCAGGTCATGCATTCCAAACTTGCCATGTGATTACTTTAACCAATAGTGTTCAGCGAATATTTGCAGAATATGCAAAGCTGCTAAGTGTTATGCTTAAAGAAAAAGAGGGAAAAAGCAAGAAGGAAAATAAAGCAGCAATTAGTCATGAATTTAAAGCTTAGTACATGGAAAAGCACAAGCACTTGTAAGCAAAACAGTTGAGATTGAGGAAAACAAGATTTGAAATTAGCAAAGATGATTTATAAGTCACAAAAAAACAAAAAATGAAGACAAAGCAAAACAGGCAATCGAAAAAAATTTGAAACAGACGTACTTCAATAAATGTTTACATTTTCTTGAAACATCAGATCCAGGCAATCATTTGGAAAAAATATAAGAAAGCAATTCCTACCCTAAGAAAACAAAGGCAACTATCATGTTTCTGTTACACCTTTACGAAAACTAATTTCAATACTAAATCTATAATAAAAACAAAGCAAATCTGAAAATTTAATGTTGCTGGTAAATTTTCTTGTCAACTTGCGCCTGCTATCAATTTTATTGCTGACTGGTCAGGTGTAATTGTGTTGTTGCTTTGTTGCTTGCTTTATTGTTTGTTTTGCATTTGGCTTAAAACTTGCATCTGAAAACTAAAATGTGCAGTGCAAATATAGCTTAGATCAGTGTTTTTCAACTGGGGTTCCATGAGTGGCTGCCAGTGGTTCCACTGAAACTGACCGAAATTGCCTGGGATGGAATTCGCATCCACAGTTCTGTTCTTGTACCAATACCGCTGTTTCAAAGATTTATTTGAGAAAGTAGGATAGACACTTGGATCGTTGCATACGATTCCATTGGCAACGCAAACATTTGCGGAAGGCTCCCTTGCAGCAAAAACGTGGAAAAACACTGCCTAAAATAGTAAGCCAGCATAAAGCAGTTGTTGCTCGGTCATTTTATTAGATTTTGTTAGCCAAGTGTCTTATCAATAAACAATCCTTTGTTAATATATGCAAGGTCAAGTTAGTTATACACAGGAATGTAAAAAAAAGCAATGTAAACTGTTTTCTACATACTGCATGTATTTTACACATAAAACCAGGGGCGCTTCCAGGGAGTCTGTTTGACTGTCATCACAGACCCATTTGTACCGCAAGTAGGCTACTCAGCATTACAGCCGATGACAAAATATCAAACGATGTCACTGCAGGTCTCTAATGCGGGTGGTTTCGAACAGGCAACAGCCCTCATTTCCCTTCTAACCATGCATAGTACTGTTATGAAACAACAACGTCCCTGCCTTGTCTAAATGTCGCGTGCGCAATGACATGAAACAATTCATGTCTTTGAACACTCTAAATTGATATGGCGTCGAACGCATGTGTTTCGGAATTTCCTCCTCTGGCAGTGCTAGCTCCAATGCAAGCAAAGCTGTCAGAAGTTCGTACACTGCCACGCACATGCAGAGCTGTTTTGTAATAATTCGCTTCATGGCAAGATGACACAATGCCCAACCGCGATCTTTTGTTTTGCAGTTTCAGCCTAAATTTTATCTGCTGTTTACACCTACTAGGTTATCACTAAATCAAATAAGCTCAGGCCTTCCTCAGCATCATTCCAAGTAATGCGGGTTCGTTTAAACTGAAGCTATATTTTTATGAGGAATTTTTCATAATGAAAGACACGACAGATAACCTCAGAAATTGTGGGTGCAATATCTGAACAAAATATCAATCAAGCATTGTATTTCGAAAATAGATTTTTTAGAATTGAGCAGTTGACGATGTTTTCTGTGCAAAATATCCTATATTGATTTCAAGTAAGTCACTTTTACATTACTACGTAAAGTCATCAGAGCAATTGCAACTCAATCATTCTTCTCTGCAGTGATTGTGCAAACTGTTTATAAAACCGCCATCTTTGATAGACAGCACTCCACAGACGCAGTTTCGCAACTGATTGTCAGCTTCGATTTTATGAGTGTATGTACGTATGTTCTGATTGTTGTGAAACAGCTCTCATTGCTGTGTGGATTGTATTTTCTGAATGTTTGACTAGCTAAGTATCTTTTTGGCACATTTTCCTAAGAACAAACATCGATTGTGATGTGACAAATGTGCTGTAATGAAGAGCAATGTTAATTTGGAAATCTTTCCCCGTGTGTTTTGACAATGAGATAATACTACTATCTGTTCTAAATAGTTAGTTGTGCTAGGCTACTAGCCCTTTTACTAATCAAGTTTGATTGATAGGATTTTCTCGATTGACAAAGCTTTTTTGGGCCGATACTGATGAAGTGTATAACATGAAATTCTGCACAAACCTGGGTCACTGAGATAGAAAAAATCACAGCCTTGTCCGTAGGCAGCCATCTGCTTACCATGCAAAACCTGCGAGCGAATGCTATGTCATGGACCGGTTTATTGGGACGATTGCAGAGTGGTCTGAATATTGCACACTATTCGATGCAGTCGGAAGGCAGCGCATCATATGGAACAGTACAGAGAATTTGCATTAAATCATAGACGAAGTAGCAAGTTGGGTTTCCGAACACTCCGTGCAGAAAACTAGCATAGTGGCTTTCATGAGCAAATATTGCTGATATACTGTATGTTGGTCCAAATTTTCCGATACAATACTTAGGCAACATCGCAAAATTCATTGGTCGTTTTCTAGTCTTAAGAGAAAGTGTAGTTTTACGCTGGAAATTGATATCAAAAGCTGTCCTTCCACAACAGTCCCCTTTTTCCAGGCTAGATGCACCACTGCACAAAACTAAATCAATTCCTTTTAAATTGTGCACTTATGCATAACATTAAGATCCATGGTACCAAATGTTTTACAATTGCTGACTGAAACCAAAACTTTTAAGATAAACCAAAGCTTGACTTGCACAGATTTTGGCATTTAGGTTGCGACTTGTGTGATATGTCATTAACAGTATGTTGGTCAAACTAGCAACAAATTTTCCAAAAGATGGTCAGCACATTGCACAGTAATTGGAACAAACAAGATTGTAAAACTGACAGTGACAAGGACCAGATTGCCTTGTCGCGGCACTATTCAGAGAACCACGGCACTATAACAAGCCACCTCTGCACAAAGCATACACTGCTACTTTTGTCGAACAACCAAGTTGTCACTCTCTGGATATCTGTGAAAACAAATGATATCACCTAATTGCTGCGCAAATCAACATTCAGAACATGATCCTCCCCGATGTGAAATAATTATTACGATGCTTTGTACTGTTTGACTCTATCCGATGTTGTCTTCCGGTTTGTGCGCTAGCTTTTCTCTCAACACAGCTTGCTTACTCCCACCGCAGCGTTTAAAACGAACTCGTGGCAGGTTTAAATGCGTACCCCAGAGACTTACTGTCCTGCACATGGCTTACTATTTTTCACTACCGTTGTTAGTCATTTCAACAAGAGTTAGTTTTTGGTTGGAGGAATTTTTCAGCCATTAGCATCAACTAGTTAGATGTTTCAGTCATTTATTTATTTGAGCAAGCGTCTTTTTAATTTTTGAGTAAACACTTATTTCATGAGTCACAGTTTTTTTTCGCCGCTAGTATTCTTGACATCAGTCAGTTTGTAAAGATGTTATGATTTATGAGCTTGTGTTGCGAAGTTTTGATTGTAGTCTTGAGTTTGTTTTTTCTCTGCTGTTACTTCAGCCTTTTAACTTTTCACCCGTAAGCTTTGCTTGCAATTTTCAGGACTGAGGATGCGTAATTTTACGTGAAATCGATTTCCTATTAAAAATTTACTGATCGATTCCTTGCTTACACCCATCGTGGAAAGTACATACTTGAACATTAAGATGGTGTCACACACATCACATCACATCACAGAATGTGACGTGCATGACCAATTTACTTTAGTTTTTATGTCAAATCTGAATAGTAAGAAAATCATTCATGGGATAAATGTGTTCAGTGGAGGTAACTTAAAGATAATTTGAAATATACTTAAAAAGTACCCTGTAACCTTTTTTTTGAAAACTTAATGCAAAAAATATGACATGTGTGACATAAATATTTGCCAGAAAAACCTGTAATATTTTGGAGGTAACATGCAAAATAGAAATTTGAAGCATTGTAGAACACACTGTATCTCTTGCACTCCATTATGCACCAAAAAGTAATTGTGAAAAAGTTTTACCAACGTCAGAAAAATTTAGAAACAAAGTGCATATTTAACACATTTCAATTTGTTCACCCTCCATTATTCTCCACATGTCACCACTAGGTGATGCTGTGCATAGCATGTATTCCACATACAGAAAGAAAAACTTCAGAGCCTGTAGTTTTAAGATTTATCAATGAAATATGTCGAAACTTAATTTGAAAAAAGCAGTCCGTTGTTGATGTTTGCATGGAATCGCCTCAGAGAGAATTTGTAGCCTCTTATAATATGAAAACCAGTACACACAGTAAAAATCACTGCCTGCTAATGAGGTATGAAGTAACTAGATGCAAATTACAGAAAAAATCGCGCAAACAGGTGCGGCGCAATGTCTATGACACTCATGTTTTTTTCCTTTATCTTTCTTCTGTCTAGAAACAAAGTACATACCAAATGTAATCACTGCATGCAAGCAAGACTTGCTACCAGTTTTCATACAATATGCCATATCATGATGCTTTGTAAAGCTTTTGAAGTCTGCAACATAATTACATTACCTGTACTATCACTTGGATAAACACAATGATACTTCTACCTGATACTGTGAGAGGACATAACCAACACTGCCTCTGCCCTTGCCAACCTGGTGCTGTAGAAACCAAATATCCAGGTCACAGTTCAAGATTGGCTGTACTTGCTTGACAGGCCAAAATCCTTCCTATCCTTTTCTACAGTGATACCAGCACTGTGAGCACACATAGCAAAGGTGGCCAGAGTCATATTTCAGCCTCTGGATCCAGATCCGGGTCCAAAGCTGGGTCTGTCTGTATCATATTCAAGGAAAAAATGAAAATTTGTAACCCTGTGTTTTAGAATTTCCTTGTTTTGGTATATCTTATTACTTTTCTCTTTCAAATTTGAAAATCAGACTCTTGTTCAAACTCCGTCAACCGTCAATGCAACCGAATTTCAGAAGTGTTTTTACTTATGTAATGGCAGTAAAAATCAAAGCAAACTCCCGCTGCTGCTGAAAATCAAAAGTGACTCGGGGTCCGAAAGAGTGCAGAATCCTGCCAAAATTGACTCTGGATCCATGGCTACTTCTGGCACATACTTTCAAGTTTTTGTTATTTGCAGTGCTACTCATCCAAAAACAAATTGATGTCTAATTTAACATAGTGCATAAAGTTTTGTGCAGTGATTGACACATAGTCAACACTTCTTGTGCACACGAAACTAAATATCAAAGGAAAGTCAGAATCTTACCTAAGAATGAAATCTAGCATGAAAATAAGAGATGCTGCAATTCCACAGTGCCTTCAACACGCAAATCTCATGAAATCAATTGTCTAAGATTTAGCGGTTATTACCTGGTTGACCGGTTAGCTAAAATACAAATGTATGGTATATCCCGCATCCACATAGCAAAAATTATTTATATCCAAAGTAGCCCTAATTGTGACCTAGTTGACTTAATTTTATTCAGTCATTTCAAACATATTTCATGCTTGGACCAAATCAAACCCTATCTGCTAATTCAAATTTTTAGGTGGTTAATGATGAGTAATTCCAACTGTTTAAATCAGTGGTTCTTAACAGAAAGTGCACGCATCCCCAGGGGAGTCAATAAATTCCCAGGGGGCGCAAGCCCTGGCGTGCTGTGCAATATATAAACGTTGTGAACAGGAAACTGTTTCATCCAAATTACTTTTTTAAAGTCATGGGTGACTTGAAACAAAGGACAATTACCTAACGGATGTGTGGTAGAGAAAAGTTAAGAACCCAGGGTTTAAATTGAATAAGATTTCAAAAAAAGCTCTTATTTTTCTGAATACAGAAAACAAGTATGAATGGTTTTCACCAAAATACCAAGTTCATTTGAAGATTGCTAGTGCCTGTTTTTGTTATTAGGTGGCAGCCTACTGCTGATGGTCTAACACAGGGGTGTCAGAGCTAGAGTCTGAAACGAATTTCTAAGAGAACTAGGAGCCGGAGTTGCAGTCGAATTTTTTTATCTGACTCCAGAAGTCCTATTGAATTATTGTTTACATCGCACGCTGGGGGATTTTTTACGATCGGGTTTGTTTAGCAGCTTTGTAGCTGTGTTTAGTGGAGGGGTTCTAATTGGGATCAAATGTGTAATCTTGAGTTTTGATCTTAGCAGCAGTACGTAGTTTTTCTTTTTGTTTCATTTGTTGACTTGCATGCAGGACTGAAGATGTGTAACACATGAAACTAGTTTCCTTAATGCAATAAACTGTGATTGATTTGCTTGGTGTTGGTAACAGCTGTGACTTAACAATTATCACACTCTAACTCGTGCCTGTTGAAATTGTGCAATTTCCTATGAAACTTTCATTGAAACAGATAATTCTTGCTGTGCACTATGATTTTCATTGATTGGCTGTTGACAGCCATACATCATTTACGTTATGTTAAGGAGTCGAAGTCGAAAAATTTTGTGTGTTGGGAATCGGAATCAAACATTTTACTTCCAACTCTGCAGCCCTGCTGCACATCACGCAGCTGTGCACGACTTTAATTTATTTTTATTTTTTTAATTTTACTCTTTGTACCAGACGCGTAGTCCATGGAGCACAAGCACACACTGTCTGCACAACGGAGGTTGATAATAACAGACACAAACGTTTTGAAACAGCGTTTGGGTTAGGACCACAGGGTTACAGACACAGTTGTTTGCTATCCCGTTACACTTGGTACAGCACTAAATCCTTATGTAGCCGTGTTCATGTAATGCAAAATTTGAATTATGGTGGTCGTGCAATAAAACTCGTGTAGTTTATGAGGATATTTGGCTGAAGGAATACCAAACAGATATGTAGAAGCAGAAACAACTCACTGGTTGCTTTAATTCATAAAGATAAAACTATGCAGCCAGCAGCATCAAAAAGGTTGTGCATCCCTTGTCTATTATTTGTGCTGTTTATTGGTAGTGATTGCCAGAGGTGATCAGACTCAATTTTTAACACCTGCCCCTGTTTTCACAAAAAGTACTACACCTCCTGCTTTGAAACTCATTGAAAATTTACACAAAGACCTCTGATTAGAATCCGAAAACATGAAAAAATCCATCCTGCATGTAAAATATTTGCATGAGCATTACGTTTTTCATTCATTGAGACATTTTGGTCATGTGTCATATATTATTAGTGAAACTTGCTGTAACAAAACTCATGAGATATTTTTGGACATTATGACCAGGTTTACTTAAATTTATTTTTTGGTCATGAATTTATTTTTTTGGTCATTTCAAACAAAAATTTCATCTATGAATGAAAAACAAACTAGTTATCAGACAAACATTTTCCACACAGGTCGAATTTTTAAGTCATTTGTATGTCTGTTAAGTTAACTATTCCAATGTGCATATCATGCCATCAATCCATCTGATATGATTCACAATCAAAAACTTCCTTTCTGCTGTTCTCAGTGGCTGTTCGAAGAAATCTCAAAACCCGCTGAAAAGTGGCTCAAGAAATTGATGGCTCTTTTGCCTTAAGATGGAAGTTTGTAATTGGAGCAAAACCTTAAGACTGAGTATGGATTGGCCTGCACTTTTATATTTTGATGAGGTAAGAGCTTTTCAACCTTGCACTTCAACAGTGAACAAATTGGGGTTGGTTCAATTTACAGACACAAAAGTATTTCTTTTAAATGCCTTGCAGCACTACCAAGCTGGTTTGTAAAAATGTAAATAACTTGATTTGCACTGAAGTAAATTATTGTAAAGAAAGGTGAAATTTTTGAAACAACAATCACATGATATTGTGATGTTGATGATCCAGTGTGTAGCTTCATGTCAGATTTGTTAAAGGTTTTTCAAATCTTAACATTTGTTTGTCACTTATAAATACAGTAGAATGGTCTTGATTGTGTTCTTGAAATGGGCACCTCCTGAAAAAGTCCTGCACTCATAAACAAATCTTTCAAAAATGCCCTGTTCTAGCTTAACGCGTCTCTTTGCTAATCGCGACCCTTCGCTTTGCGTTTGCTTCTCGTCTGGAGCATAAATACTTTGTATTTCAAATGACTATGTCTTGTACTTACAGTGCTGTATATTTTTAGATTTTCATATCGTTATTGCCACACAAATGTTGTACTACCTGCTTCCATCAAATACATGGAAACAAGTAAAGACTAAGAAGTATGTGATGGACTTCTACCAGGTGACTAATTTGTTTTGGTTAGATTGTGTGAACGTTGTATCCTGTAATAGTTGTTTGCACCGCAATGCTTGCAGCAAGTGATGTCCTGTCAATTTTCTGTACTATTGGCGGTCTGAAAGATAGGTTTGACATATCGAGGTTTTCCACATAATTAAGTTTTCCCACATAAATAGGCCACATGATTAAGTGCGTTTTGATATAGTACTTATTAAGTACGTTGCTGCACATAAACAATTCGGTGCAGATCATATTCCCTAGAGTGACTCCTTAGTGACCCCCCAACAGGCCTATGGTTTGGTGGCTTTTGAATGTGAAACCAAAAGCTACTGGTTGCCCCATGCATACTGCGAAGTCTAACTGACTGAGTGTTATCTTACAAGATTGATCAATGACGTGACAAGCGCGTCCACACCTGTAATATAACCAGGGCTACCATACCGTCCTTATTTCTAAGATAGAAAATATTACTGTCTTTGTTTCCAAGAAACGTCCTTATTTGTGACTTGCGTCCTTTTTTTCCTTACTTTGTTTAGCAAAACAATTTTAAATAGGCAATATCTGATACACTAACATTTCAGTTTAAATCGTAAACATTTTGTAATCAAGGTTTTGTGACGTCGTAAATGTAGTAAAAACTTGCAGCACCTAGACGTAATGCACTTGCACTATCAGATATAGACAATGTTGCCATTTTAGCTGAGTTGCTGCTGAATCTAGCAGGATTTTTTAACTGTTACATTTAAAATTTTTTACCTAGCAGTTAGCTGTTTTTCTAGCAGGATTTTAAAATCCGTTTGGCAGGTAACAAATTTCTGACCAAAAACATGTTTCAACAGTTTTTCGAGATGAAGACGTTTACACCTTATTTATCAAAAAATATTTTATCTTCTTGCAACACTTACTGCAAATCTTGCTTATTGTAAGTTAAGGTGATATTTGTGGAAAAACTTCAAGCAGTTTTACTTAACAACATATTTTCATTGTTCAGATGAAAGACGGCAACACAAATGAAGACATCAATGCAGCTGTATTCGATGCTGGAGACTTCCATACACTCTGTGGCGTAACGTACGTTCCACCAATGATGACGTCATGCGAGGACAACCTTGTCATGAAGACCATTCGGTTTTACACCGAAATTCGAGTGAAAGATCAGTTGAAAAGGTTTTTCAAACGAACCTAGTTTGTGTTTATTTTATTTCCGGATAAATTATTTACTGTAAACTATGTTCTCAGGTTATCGATGGACTAAACGTTACAGGGGTTGTTAATAGAATAGTTCTGCATCGAGACCTGTTCAACCAGGGGTTGTTAATATAATAGTTCTGCATCGAGACCTGTTCAACCAGGGGTTGTTAATAGAATAGTGGTGCATCGAGATTTGTTCAACCAGGGGTTGTGGAGCCTGTACTCAAATTTCAGGTTCCGGCTCCGGGCATCTAATTTTTTTGTCTCCGGCTCCAGAACAATTTGGTCCAAATAACAGGAAAAACATTATATTATTTGTATAAATCGCTTGAACTGGAACCCGAATCTCCGGCTCCACCATCTAAAAAGTTTTCGGCTCCCTCTCCACAGCCCTGGTTCAAACACCTCTTTCATCATAGCAACTACATCCCGGCATTCCTTGGCGACAGTGACGCAACCAGAGGTTTGAGCCAGGGGGGGCAGACTTAGTTGAAGGGGGCCATTGGCCATCGTTCGAGTATGCAATGATTAGTTCCTAAAAACCCATATGCGTTATTTCACAAAAACAGAAAATAGTTGTCAGAAAATAATGATGGGGAAACAGAAAATAATGATGGGGAAAAACAAATGTAGAAAGTCCAAACATATTTTTTGAGTAGTTTATTGGTCTCTCTGCATCAGTGATAAAACCACATTCTTTCAGGAACTTGTAAGCAAATAATCCCAAACAATTTTATCTAAATACGGAGCTGCACACCAAACAATCGCAAATAGGGATAAACAGTGTCGTAGTCGCCCAACTCTGCCCCCTCCGAAAATGCTTACAGGCGCCCCCTAATGGTGATTTCTGAAAAAAAATTCCAAAGCGTTGCTGTGTTATCGTTATCATTCGTCATGATTCAGTTGTCGTTGTTATCTATCGCAGTGTTACTCAACATGGCGGGCTGTGGTCATGCAGCAAAACAAAAGAAATCACTGTGAAGTAATACACATGAAAAGTATTACATCACAATAACCATGAAAATATCATAAAAGTGTTACATCACAATAACCATAAAAATATCATAAAGAATGTCACATTATAGTTGTATCAATACGACTTGGAGCGAGTCTTTCAACATGCAAAAGCCTTTAACACAGGGGTCGGCAACCTTACCCTAGCTGCGAGCCAAAAACAAACTCGGCAATGTATGGCGGGCCGTACTAATTTTCCACCAACAATTCTGTTCCCTTTGCTGTTGTTAAATCTTGGGAATTTATGGAATTTTAATCCGATTAATTCCTGATCTTCATATTTCACAACGAAAACCCAAAATTTCGTCCCATTGTCACGTGGGGGAAGAAAACGTTAATCGCGGCGCATTGCTTTGACCGGCCTCAGGTTTATATGTTCATGCGTTTGTCCCGTCCTGTGGCGGCGCAGGTCCTC
>Ga0210059_1005721_pt1 | contig 19964 bp, 13 predicted proteins | sample Ectturendosymbi2_FD_188042 | JGI IMG/M metagenome (GOLD analysis project Ga0210059, IMG submission 188042) | Ecteinascidia turbinata endosymbiont from Florida, USA - Sample 2 (SPAdes) (version 2) | ecosystem: Host-associated > Tunicates > Ascidians > Unclassified | place: Key West, Florida... | reverse complement strand
TCCCCACTTAGTCTATGCTCGACTGCTCGTATTCGACAAGACATTAGCGCAGCTTCATTTTTCCGTTGTAAATTGCTCTGACGAATTGATGAGTGTGTTTTACTCCCCTGTTTTAACGCGCCGCCTGATATTTTTTGCAGTTACGAACTGCTGTATCGTAGCGTTGGGTGTACGTATTTTCCTCCGATAGCCTGACTTGGAGCTCTAATAGTTTATATTCAGTGCATTGACACATAAAATAAGAAGAGTGGATGTATAGAAAAATGTGCATATTATGTCAACAAACTTCGCCAAAACGTTGGTTTGGAAACAGGACTATGACGTCATTTTGTGACGGCACAAACAGCGCACACCAAATGCAAATGACTACCCTATGCCGCTGAATGAAACCCCCCCATGAAAAGTTTCTGCGTACGCCACTGTACCTGGTTCCAGTCTTGCTTTGGTTTGACAAAGTTTGCTCGCTGTGGCGTATACACCGTGGCCTTGATAAGTCTACATTATACCATTGAATGTTGCCTAGCTCGTTCTTTAGTGAGCTAAACTTTGTTTTGGTGTTGTCAATCGTTGATTGTCTCAGTTGGATTTTTATCTTCTCGTAGCACTTTGAGGACCACGTATCCCAAATGTAAACGTTTAGGGAGTTTGATGCAGTGGTGCTGCCTCTGGCCAGTGGTGTAGGAGGCGGAGGTGCAGGGGGTGCAAGCGCACACCCAAAAGTTTCGATTTGTCAAAAATCCGGGCAAAATCTCGGCCAAATTGCTGAAAATCCAGGAAAAATGCCTGAAAATCTGGGAAAAAATGTTTGACTTCAAAAAATGGCGCTCGACCTTTGCACAGAAACACATGAAGATCTTTTTTGGGAGGACACATCAAAAACAGATCTTTACGATCTTTGTGGGAGAAAATTTGTAGGCAAACTCACACAAAAAGTCAACAGGCAACTTTGGGAAAATTCGGGCAAAAATCGTTCGCACCTCCAAAAATTTGCCTGCTCCTACACCTATGCCGCTGGCTACCGCAAATGTTGCAAGCTGAGAGGTCAGCCTAGCGATTTGTCCGAGCACTGGCCTCGTGTAAAATTTTTGCGAAGCCAAAGCAAGGTTGTGGAAAACGGTCTCGCCACTTTAGGTTCGTTTACAGATTTGCCAGATGCAGCAACACAAACTGTACCTGCAAATGCTTCTTTTAACTGCAGTTCAGTCGAGCGCTCACAAAAACAGCCGTCTGGCAGGCAACATAATTTCCTGACTTGTAAAATGCGGTCAGAGTTGCTTCAAAGCGCACGCACACATTCTCGTTCAAGGGACGAATGAGTAATCGTCGGAACATTCTCTATACAGGAGGTGCGTTGTCTGTCTTACGGCTACTTCGTGCTGGTCTAAATACGTCTGATTGCACGAGAGATGCTGTCCTGTGTGAAGTTCTGTCCTCGCCACAGGAACACGTAATGGAGGCAAAAAGTGTGCGGCTGATGCGTTTGCAACCACTGCATTTCTTTTGGAGAAATCTCCACCTTGTGGTGTCAATGTGTCGCGCGTCTTCTCTTTGGCATCGTACGATAGTAAAAAAGCGCTGAAAAATGGGTTTCCACTGCTTTTTTTACCTGTTTCGTAGGAGGAAGCAGTGTAACGTGGTTTTAAGTTAACGTTGAACCATGTCGAAAGGGGCAGAATCAAGATTCTGCAACAACAGGTCTTGGAGCCGGTAGGAAAAATAGTATTTTCTTAATTGAAAATCTTTGGTGAACTCGTATGACGCTGTTATTCGCAGAACCGAGTCAGGAATTTCAATGTAAAAGCTGTTGATTCAGCAACCGCTAGTATACATAGTAGGCTAATTCAAATTCACCACTTGACTAGTCATTAGATAGCAACTATCGCACAGAGGTAAATTGCCTGCTTTTCAAGAATTTTCTAGCATACTTACCTTCGAATTTCCACAAAATAAAAATCTTTGAAACGGTACACTCGGGAAAGCAGTGCTTCTGCATTTAAAAAAAATTTTTTTACACTGCAGTCGAATCTACGCAACTCGATACGCACGCGCACGAAAGAAGTGAAGCAGCACGACAGAGTTGAAAGTCTTCGGAATAAATCCGCGAGCAACCAACAAGCTCTGGTTTGTCTTTACCTTCCTTAACTTTCATTAAACATTTTTGGCGACCGGATAGAAAGCATTGATATATGGATAATTTGTTAAAGCGCGGTTGGAGATGTGCGTCACCTTTATTGGTTTGGGAAACACCAGCGTAGCGCTCCTTGGGCAAGAGTGTTCACCTCAACCGCCTGGAAAGAAGCAAATTTCAGGCTTCGGCCTGCCGCCAATTGCCGTAACCAAAATCAGTAAAAAAAGCGTTTGCATGTTTTAAATACATTTCTAGCAAATCCAAAAGGTTCGTGCGTTTGATTTGTGTATTTTGTAGCGTTTCTGCAGTGTGAAGAAGCAAATCGTATCGTGTAGTTTTGAAAAGATACCCTAAAATGCCGCAAAATCCGATTTTTTCTGACGTTATTTTGTCTCTGAAAGCTTTTATTCACATGCCTATGCAGTTTACCTGGAATTCTACAGTGCTCGTTCAACACTAAATTGGAAGTTGCAGTGGCTGTCACTCAAATTCCAACTTTGTTTCGAAGCTAAATTGGGTTGCAGTTGTTGCTGATGCAATAAACACAAACGGACCACATGAATTATGGAATATTACAAGCGGTCCGCAAAAAAAGTTAAGCTTACTTTATGATGGAAAATAAAACAAAATACTCATAATCATAATAGTTTTTTACTTCTAGGTGAATAAGAGAAACCTGAGTGAGAGACATTTCTCGTGACTGCTTGTCCAGAAGTAACTGCTTAACTTGGAGTTTCCTTTTGACGCGATTTTTTGTTCTAATTTGTCAGCGAAATTTTGACGCGGGCCACATTAAATGTTCACGCGGACGGCAGGTCTTACACCCCTTTGTTAAAGCATTATTATGCTGCTACTGAGCAGCATTTTAACTGAAAAAGAGTGAACCACTTAAAAGTTTTCAACGCAGAATCGCATACATGTTAGGAATGATTGTTGCTTCTCCGTTTAATGCGCATTGCACAATTTTCTGATGAAAATATAATGCCTAAAATAAAGCACTGTCCATCGAAAGAAATCTTTTCTCAGCAAAGAATCAGACACTAAGATCTTACAGGGTATATGTATTCGCATACTAGGTGGGCATCATCTCTTATTCAAATAGATTCAATAAACCATTATTATTAAAAATAAACCATTCTGATTTTTGGAGTTGCCTGACACGTTTCAATAATTTGCGTTCAAATCTGCATAAAATCACCAAATGCTTCGTTCAGAAAGGGCGTTTTCACCCCCACTGCTCCCTGTAAAATGGCGAAGGAGCAATTCCAGTGTCCCTGCTGAAGAGGTTACCTCAGAATTTTGGATAACGGAATCGGCGAAAAATCTCTGCACTTCATCTGTCGTCCAATTTGAATAGCTTTTTAAAAAACGCATTGCCTTTTAGTTAATGTGTTCTTGCAGTCATGCAGGTGTCGTTTTCAGTTTAGATGCTGCTGCGACGGTAGACTCGCAGTACAATCTCGCTTGATACAACTGTACCTTTGTCGCAGTCGCAAGCTGAAGCGGAGCTGCAGCGCCGCACAGTGGAAGTTGAGCGGACGACGCGCGTTTTAGAGGAAACCATTGACAAGTTCGAGACAAAGAAGCTGCAGGACTTGAAGGTTGGCAAATTCTCTTGTGTTACTATCGGTTTGACTGGATGTGATTATAATGCAGGTGTCCAGTTTGGCTTTGTGGAGAAAGTTACAGTTCAAATGGAAAATAAGTACGTGATCGAAACCTAGTAAACGCGAGATGTAATCACTGCGCTTCGTGTGCTGAGTTATAATATTTTTCTGCGTTTTATGAGAAAGCAACACGCCGAGTTAAGCTGCACTGGGTTGTCACCCTAATTCGTGAGTTTGTTCAAGTTTTTTGTTTCTTCCAGGGGTGTACTGTAATGCTAAAAAAGAGGTGTGGGAACGCCGTTCCCATTCCCACACCAAATAAAATAGAAGACTGATCAAATAGTTCGAATAAAGTGAGCATTCACCTACAACAATTTCCACACTGGATCTGCTTGTTTCACTGTAGACTCTTGACTAGCAGTGCGAATCTGCGTGTCGCTAACACATCTGTAAGATCGCAGACATGTTTTAATGTAATCTAAATCTTTAAGTAACGTTACCAGTGCAAAAAGGTGTAGGAACGCCGTTCCCATGCGTTCCCACCCCACTACACCCTTGGATTCCTCCCTTATTTCGTAAATAAAGATATATAAATTGTATCAGTTGCGCACCCAAAAATTGATTAGCGTGTTTTGCTGTATGGAAAAAAGTTTTTGGTTTGTTAATTTCTTCTGCACTGACTCTAAAGTTCCCTGCAGTTGTGAAAAACGTCAGGTTTGTCACACAGTAGAGCAAAAAGGGATTGTTGTTACGAAAGAAACTTTGAAATTTATTAGTAAGCTGAGCCTTGATAACGTATTGCAAAGTTATCTTGCCTGCTCGTTTAGAATGAAATCATGGCTAAATTTGAAACGCAACTTATTTTTTAGGTGTGTTTTCAAACACTTTTAGGTTAACTTGTGAAAGAGTCACGTTTGATTTCGTGGTTCTGCCCTGACGGGATGCATAATGAAGTGGTAAATGATTTAGCGTTGCACTTTATCAGCACAACAAGTTCCTAGGAAGGACAGTGCGTAAATCGTGTTTCTTCGACGAGGAAAACGTTTTTCGTTAAGGACATGACCACTTCCGGCACAAGTCACACATTTTGTCTTTTATAAACGTTCTGAACAACTCTAACATTTGCTATTGTTTCCTTGGATATTTTCGTCTGCTCCGCTTTCCCTTTCTGCTGTGGAGATTTGTAAACAGCGAGGGTGTAATACTTTATGGCATTCGTTTTGTGTTGCAGAAAATATTTTCTGAGTTTGTCAAGATTGAAATGATATTTCATGCCAAGGCATTGGAGCAGTTCACGCTGGCGTTCAGTGACCTGCAAAATATACAGGAAGATGAACAACTCGAGGTAATTCATATTTCATCGCGAAGAAAACTTTTAACCGTGTGCTTTAGGTTCCGCAAACTTTTACTGCCCACTGCACTTTGCCAAAATACATTGTTCCGTTACTGGGATTCCTGCTATAATGCACGTCACCATGCAAGGCTTAGTAGTGTGTGTGTGTGTGTGACGAAATAAACGGCTTTGATGTGAAAAGTTTACAATCAGTCAAGCCCTCCCCCGAAAATATCAGCTGGTTGCGGCCCTGAAATCAGCCGACAATCCATGAACATTGTTGGACCTGTCAAAATGTGTTTTATAATTCATTTCTGCCACAGTTGTAGCCTCAATGCCGAGAACATAGTTGTGCGATATGCGTTTGTATAAAATATTGCCTTGCACCATGTACGTTGTACACTTTTCTCACGCCATGTGCATTGTTATACTTAAGGAAAAACTTTTGAGCAGAGCATTATTCGATTCTATTTGAATAACAGCTGATGATGCCCGCCTAGTGGGCGAAATACATACACTGTAAGATCTTAGTCTCTGATTCTTTGCTGAAAAAGGATTCCTTTCGATAAACAGTGTTTTTATTCGAATTGGATAATCCATTTCTCGAATTTCTCCAAAACGATCAGCGATTCGGATCGTTCGGCTTGTTGCTGTCAGTCACCCAGTTCATTGTAACGTCTTTCTACAGTAACTGCCCGGAGTACTGTCTCCCTGTTGTGAAATTGTTCTGAAATGCCGCGATTCTCCTGTTTGTCCGACTTAAACTTTTGACTTGGTCGAAATTATAACTTGCGTTATCTTCACTGCGATTCGTGACAGGTTTTCCGCAACACCCTGAGGCCGGCTTCGACCATGCAAGACAGAATGGACCTGGCGCGGACCGCTGCGAGCATGAGCGTCAGCGAACAGCACGGCGCTGTGTCCCGCAGTCCGAAGCCGGAGCAACCGGCAGCAAAGCCCCGCGCCGAGCAGAAGCAACGACCGGCGCAGTATGTCGCTTTGCAGGCTGAATGAAAACTTCGACTCGACCTTTAACGCGCACTGACGCTAATAGATCGATGCTGATACCGAGTGACGTGAATAATGGCTACGGGCTTGTCTGCGATGCACCGAACTTCAAAGCAGCGAGATATTCGCCCGGCCTGTAGCAGGCGCATAGTGTCAACTAATGTTCGTGGGTTTTCATTTTGATTAGTCTCTGACGATTCCTGCTCGATGGATGTTCCGGAATCTGGTTAAAAACTTGTTAATTGAGAATGCGCTCTTATCCGGACTTACTCCGCCGATGTATTTTTAATATTCACACAGTGGCGTCACTGAGAGGGGCAAAGGGTCACGCGTACTCTGAGCGTAGCATACTAGGGACGCCAGAATCTCCCGCAGTGGTCAAAAGCAAGAAGTAAAGGAAAAAGACGGGCAAAAAACTGCTGGAACGACTTAAAAAATAGTTCTCAGTCCAGTTTTTACCATGCTTTTATTTGAAAGCTTTTGCATCAGTCACTCGAGTTCGGGGTCGCCAAAATCACTTTTAAGCCTGAGTAACACACAGGCACGTGACGGCACTGCATTGACCCAAACTCTATTGCCCCGGTGTTTACCGTTTGTGAGTTTGCTTTGGAGGGGGGATCGGTGGAACGGGCTGTCGTTTGCAATGAATTTTAATCTGCTGCAATCTTTCGTGGTTTGTGCCGTTGAAGAATTTTATCTCGATCGAAAGAGGTGATTATCGCAGTCTACATGCTTTGGCCAGGTATGACGAGGTCGACGAAGACGATGAAGAATATGGGAGCGAAGAAGATTCAGAAGAACTTGATGAGGAAGGCGAATACGATGAAAGTGAAGAAGAAGAAGAGGTTTGTTAGAGAAATTTAAGCACAACCTGTTGGAAGCTAACTTTTGTGAACACTAACAGTAAAACAACTTCTACGGTATCACTGACTTTCACGTTACTTGAACTGTGTCCGACGTAAACGTGACCGGGAAGTTTTCATGCCATTGTTGCTGAATAATGGAGGTATAACGAAACAATATACAGTGCCAGAAGCCGTGACCAGGAGATTTTGTAATATGTGCAATCTGTATTTTCAGTTGCTGTTTTGACAAAGTAGGAAATCAACTAAATTTTATTCTGGTCCTGAAAGTTCTCCCTTTGTGTGGTAAGCAAAGTGGGAGCACGTATTGCGTTGACCTTGTGTACGTGATGAAGGACAGTATTTTGCACTTTATTACACGTTTCCCTCTCAACTCACCGCTCCAGTCACTTCTCTGTGAACAAACCACTGCATGGCGCAGCCTGAGTTCACTCCATGTTTGTGTAGTTTGCTACAAACACGGAGCTCGTCTGTTGAGGGTAAAAATTTCCATAAGCCAATGGGATCGGAAATTTGATAACTCGCAATACCTATTATCACCAGTTGGTTGCAATTTGCACAACTGGCCAGCACCCAGTCGCAGTGGGCAATGGCTGCTTTGGAATGTTGCGAGTGCGTGAAATAGAGTTTCATATGGGGCGCCATTCGTAAAAATATTATATCTGACAGATTTAGCACAAAAACTGCTATCTCTCCCGCGCATTTAGCTATCTCTGTGCATATTTAGCTGTCTCTGCGCAGAGATAGCTATCTCTGCACGCATTTAGATATCTTTGCGCATATTTAGCTATCTCTGCGCGCATTTAGCTGTCTCTGCACGCATTTAGCTATCTCCGCACAGAGATAGCTATATTTGCGCGCATACGTTCGTATATGTAGTAAGCTGCAATACCTACTTATTACTTAACATAACCGGCATTTCTGCACTGAAATGCGAAGTTAACGTGCGAGATTTAAAGCAACTCAAGCTGCAAATATAAGGTGCAATGCGTCCTGTTTAAAGAAAAATTTGGTCTTCTCTTTCGGTGATCCTGGCAAAAGCTAGGCTACTGTATGCATCCTTCGTTTCTTTGATTCTTCAAGCAGTAGGGTTTACTGTGACAATGCTACTAAAGTGATGTGTGTTGCCAACGTTATTTTTGGGGCAAGAACGCTTAACCGAGAAGTTCCTTTCCATGCACTTTTTCTATGACAGCGTTATTCTCTTTACAAAACGGTGCTCTGTGCAAGCGAGCACTTTGCTTTCAACGTGCTCTTTCTGTGAGAGCGTTCTCTTTGTGCACCTGAAGGCGCTGAGAGGCGGTGAGCTGCGTTTGGTGAGAACAGTTGGAATGGTCGGACTTGACTATATCCTCTTTGAAACATTAAGCAAGAAATTGCACTAACACTGAGACCGCCACCACAAGTTTACTGTAGCCTATCGTCTGCACAAACCAATGTTATTATCAAACCAGTATAAATTAGACCTGAAACCACATAGCTTTATATGACGCCAGGGAATTCATGCCTTGCAGTAGCCTAGCTTTTGTCTGGATTACTGAAACAGAACACCAATTTTTTCTTCAGACAGGATACCATGTTTTCCTGCGACACTCTTCAGCGCTATATATGCATGCAGATTTAGCTATATACTGTATGTGCAAATATAACTAAATGCGCGCAGAGATGGCATTCTCTGCGCAGAGATAGCTGAATGTGTGCAGAGATAGCTATCTTCGCGCATATATAATTAAATGTGCACAGAGAGATAGCTAAATGCGCACGGAGATAGCAGTTTTTGTGCTAAATCTGTCAGATATAATATTTTTACGAACGGCGCCCCATAATTTCACTGCACAATAGTTCTGGTGGTCCTGAGTATTTGCGCACCTTAGAGGGAGCATTGCTGACGATGCAGCGCAAATGGATGTTCACAAAACGACTTATCCCACACTACAAAGAAAATGTCCCATGTTAGGGTAACAATCACAAAAAAACGCTTCGTTGGAAGCAATAACCAGATATATTAATATTACGACAATTTTCACAGTAGGCTATCTGCAGGTTTTCAGCACAGGGAATTTCTTTTCAAGTAAGAATTGCCACGATTTGTAAAGAAAGAAGCATTGGATTGCCATGGTTTTCAACGAAACCACAAATTATGACTTTATTTGCTTAGCAAGCAGGGCCGCACCCAGCTGATATATTCAACTGAACAAACAATTGAACATGTTTTTGAAAATTGCGGGGCGGATTGTCCGGTTGCTCTCCCCCTGATTGCGGGATCTGCTAGCAAGACTTGTCAGGATCACTTAGAAACAAGATCTGCAAACGTCTGGGATTTCGTCCAAAGCGACCAATAAAACCTTGCTACACAAACCGGACAATTTAGTAAACCTGATTGTTGACACAACTACGGACAAATTTGCTAGAATTAGAATACCACGCAGGTTTTGTAAAATTGAGCAGATGAATTATGAAAACTCGGCACAGCAACTATAGCTTTGCACTCAGTATTCACTCTGATGTCTGAACTAAACCTTAACGATTAAGACGTATTCCCACAAGCCTGCATCGATGTATTCTAACAAGCCACGTAATTTTATACTGCGTGAAAAGAAGCCTGCATAAGTGTAGTTTGACACTCCGCCACATTGGTCACACTCGCACTAATTATGGATTTTTCAAACTTGTGGTTGCATTGCTGTAGACTCCTCATGCTTCTTTTTACAAAGTAGAAATGTACGTGGCTTACCGCTATCAGCATGTCTCGCTGGATTACTTGCCAAGATGCGTGCGTTCAACAGTCTCATGCCGCAAAACGCCTGCTGCCGGAATATAAAGTGAACCTTTGCAGATCTGTTGCCATGTTATTGTTATGCAACGAAGACCAACAGTAGAACAATCCGCTCGCGACTTTCGTAACCCACCTCTTCAGGCAAAGGAGGGGACATGAGTGAACTGCAAACTCATCACTGCATGACACTATCACTGTGAATCTGGCTCTTGTGCAGTGTGAGTTTCACACAGGCAAAAAACTGTCATTGCGTTGCAAGAATCAATTTAGAAAATCGGAATGAAGATGCCGACTTCAGTTTTTTCCAGAAATATTTGGTTTTTAATCCCAATTTCCAGGGGGGGGGAAATGCCCGTTTCCCCCGTGCGATCATTGACTATTTTAAATCAGGTTCCACAAACTAAGGCCAGCTCATCTCATGAAACGAAGAAACGTTTTTGACTAACTGTTAGCATAAGTTAATTTTTAGCATCTTTAGCGATTGAGTAATGTGCAGTGCAAAAATATTTTTTGCGATAATTTTCAATGAAATTAAGTGTCATGTCAACACCTCTTTAGGTCTAGTGGGGGTGGATGCATCCCCTGCATCCCCCTCCCTGTGTCCGCGCCTGGCCACACTGCCCACTGTCTTATATATGTACACATGTTTCACCCAGAAATCAGTTAGTGGTATTGCTTCACAATTGTCTTTTGAAGGGGAGTTACACTTCATCTCCAAGAATTCCTCTTGCAAATCGTCGGGAAGAATATCCTCGGTAGGGCGAACCTTCCATTATGACAGTATGGTGTCACCTAAGTTTGGGAAATAGCGTTCAAATTCCTATTTCAAAAGTAGAAAGTGGGCCTCCACTTCGTTCTTAAGCTCGCCCTCCAGTCCAATTTGTTCTTCGTCAAGGGCTGTATCTAGGTTGGGAAATGAAGCTACGTTTGCTTTTTGAACTCGGCGATACCAAAACCCAAGCTTCGCCATGAAAGTTTGGATGCTATCATAGCTGTTGATCCAGTCAGTGTTCTTGCGCTGCAAGTGCAATTTTAAATTATTAAGCACTTGGAAGAAACCACTCTGATGTGAATGAACGAAAGAGATCCTGTTTCCCATCCCACGAGTTTCCAAAAATAGATTAAGTTCGTCTCTTATTTCATACACGGGTGCTAATATGTTACCTTTTGATAAACACCGAACAGATGTATGAAACAGCAGAGTCTCATGATTGGAGTCCATGTCTTTGCGAAACATGGCAGACATCTCGTATTGTCAGCACTTGTTTTGACGAAGTTGACGGTTCGTACGAGTATTGCAAGCTTGTCTTCCATTGCAGCAGGGAGGTAGCGCTATCAAATAAGGTGTGGGAACGCACTCAAAAAACTAACCATTTTAAAACAGCTTCAAACTCATTTCAAAGCAAAACAAAAAATGTGTGGGCACGCCGTTCCCGTCCCACTAGACCCCTGCATAGGAGCAGGTAGAGTCCCGGAGGTGGATCAGTGAGAGGTGGATCATCCACCCGTCCCGGAGGTGGATCATCCACCTGATGGTGGATCAGTGAGACTGATATCCAACGGCATTGGGTGTTTTCTGGTTTATCTTGGCAATAAGACCACTTCGAGATCCAAGCACTGCCGGGGCACCGTCAGTGCAGATACCCACAAGTTTCTACCATTCCATGCTACTCTTGTCAAAAATATGGCGACAGTTTGGATTACATCTGCTTTAATAGTCGTTTCTAGAGGTCTGCAAAGCAGAATTTCCTCTTCAATTGAAGAAGGTCCAACAAAGCGAACATAGACCAACGACTGAGCCAGTTGGTCAACATCAGTTGTCTCATCACATTTAATAGCAAAAAGGTGGTACGTATATCTTTTCGAGAGCTTGACACTCAATCCCCTTTGCGAGCTCATCGATACGTGTTGTAATGGTAGAATCAGTAAGAGAAATCTTTGCAAGCTTTTTGATGTTCGCCTCCCTCTACATAAGGCTGGCTGATTTTAACATGAACGGTTGTGGGGTTTCTTCTCTTTAGCAATCATGTGAGCGATTTCGAAAGATGCTTCTACTACTTTCGCAGACGACGATTGGCAAAAGCACTCATTACTGGCAATTTTGATCTTAAATTTTTTGAAAAAGTCTTTATGGCTTTGAAAAAAAACAAGTTTTTCTTGATGGCGTGGACGTTTTGTGTGAAGATGACGTTGCAAACGACTTGGTCTCAAAACGTCTTTGCTCAGATTTTCAAAACTTATCACGCATTGTGGTGCAACTTGACCACTCACTCTGGTACCTACTATCTATGAAGCCATACTCAGATAATCTTTGTCATGCTTTTGCTTTTTTCCCACTCATTTTGTGTCAATACAGTTGAAGTACCTGATCATAAAAATTTCCTGATTTATTATCTATGCTAGAAATGGATGCTAAAACAATGCTTAAACCAAAACCGAAATTTATACCAAAACGCAAATTTGGACGTTGCTTCGATGATACCGATAGTGGATACAGAACTTTAGCATTATTTCCTTCACTTCACATTAGCAGTATCGGCTGACGTTTGACTTCATCCAGCACGGCTAGCTTCTCCGTAGCAGGGGACTAACTATCACAATAGCTTACGCAGTATCGCTGGCAACTGCTACTAGTCTGAAACGCATCGTGAAATATTACTAAAAGCTCTTTGCCTAGCAAGTGCTTATCCATCTGTTAGCTTGTAGGCCTAGTAGTGTATTTTGACTAGTCTGGACTTTCATTGTGATTCAACTGCAGCAGGCCTAAGAATTCGGTGAAAAGAAAGATATTATAGCGAATCAAAGTACTTATACATGGTTTTTGCATCTTCGACAATGAAACCAACTGACTGTCCAGCATGGTGTTTGTGAAAGCATCGCCCCCCCCCCAGTTTTAAAACTACTGTCCTAGATGCAACGTTTTTTTACGAACCCGAAGTATGATTAGATTTTTTGGTCTCTGTGGGGGTTGTAAATACGAGTGCATGTACAGTAGCGTGACTCACCATAGATTCGGAAGGGACTCATCTTGAAACATTTCTACCTGACTGTTAACTTGCGAAATTCCAAGTCTCCCCCAAAAATGGGAGGTACGTCGTAAAAATGTGATTCACAGAAAAACAAGAACTGCACTTAAACGTGTCCTGAAGTCAGTGTTGTCCCAAATGAACAGGTCTCAAATGAATTGCTCTCAATTTTCAGGGAAACACTTCATTCACACTGTGCTTTCGCAATGCAATTGAACGAAGTAATTTCTCGATCATCTGTGTTCAATTACAACTAAATCGTTTTCTTACAGGAAGGGGACGAAGTGGAAGAACTCACTCCACGATCTCAACCGAAAAGAGCTCCTACTAAGCCCTGGTGATAACCTGCGTCGGAAAAGATCGCGTTGCTGCTGAGACATTCCGTACTTTTCCATATTTTTACCAGAAATTAGTCAATAGCTGGACGAGAGTAGCGAGCAGCCAGCATTTAATCGCTTCACGTTATAAGCTACTATGACTTGTACTTGACAATACGCGTTATGGACTTGTTTTTTTTCTACGGCAAGGCAATGTTTCAGCAAGAGTGCGTCATCGCGCAATCGTTTTTTCAGCTTTTCGAGAAAAAAAGAATGAAAAACACGTATGCCCGTTTTAGTAAATGTGACGTTGTAGATTGACAAGCAGCGAATCCAGTAATCTCTTTAAGAGGAACAGTATTCCCCATTAAATAATTTCGTGGCAACAAAATATCGGCGCCTTTGTTGCCATCTTGTGCGCATTTGTCAATATAAAATATCCCAACAATATTTTGTTGTAGCATGCCATACCTTCGTTTTGATAGACCTTCATCCTTCTTTGTTTGTCACTACACCAAACGAGTAACACCGGCCCAAGCTGGAAATCACCTAACAATTTACCGCAATGCCCTGTAAAAACACTGTTGTTCTGTCCGTTAGTTAAGCAGTCTACTGGTGTTCCATGGCGGTTTACGAGTGTGCATTTTCATTGTTTTGCGACCAATGCTCTGGTAGTATTCCACGTTTTAAATCCGGCATTATCCCCGATATTGAAGCGGCCGGGTTCACCTGCTGATTTGCAGTTAATTGGTGTTGCATAATTGCTAAGCTGTCTGCGAAGGCGCGACAACGAAACATGAAACAGACTTTGCGGTGATTACGTATTTACTTGACGCGGAAAGCAATACGCCACCACGCGGAAGTTTTCAAACGCGACAAAATATTTTTCCTTAAGCTGAGCGTGATAGTACACGTCGCTTTTTTAAGTAAAAAATATTCAATCCTCTGTCAGTGACTTTGCATTATGAAGCCTCTTCTCGTTTTTCTCGTGGATTTGTTCCGTCCTCCTTGTTCAAACGTGTTGTTTCAAGCTGTAACAGCCTCGATGCTTGTTGGACTTTTCAAGTAGCTGTGTTGGTTCGCTTGCAGCCTCATTGTTACGAAGTTTTAGCTTTATGCGTCATAGTGACTTGCTTGTTGCGGCAAAATATAGTTTGTCTACCAATTCTGTCAGCCTCGTGCTGCTGTGTGACTTGAGGTTGCGTTCCATCTTCGATTTTAATCCAGTGCAGAAAAGATCTCACATCGCAAATCTAAACCTACAGTCCTGGAAGAACAGAGGTTTGATTTACTAGCCGTAGAGAAGACGTACCAGCCGTAGAGAAAAAATAACATACTTTGAGTTAGAACAATACATTGTGCTATGTCATAGGTTTTAACAGAACACTAACCAGTGGCGCAGCCAGAATGAGGCCGAAGAGGCCATGGCCTCCCGGACGAAACAAACTTGCTAAGGTTTTTACTGGTGCATTGTATCAATTTTCAACTGCTAGAAAGACGTCAGTTACTGACGACATCACTGGCTGGCCCCTCCCGAACGAAATTTTTGGCTGCGCTACAGTAACAGAAATGAATATCGAAAAATTGCGATAAGTCAACTGCCATACCTCAACACATGCTGCCGAGTGTCACTGTTAGTTATTCAAGCAGCACGGAACCGTAAATGCGCGACAGTATTCCCCACAAAACTGCATCATCGTCCCAAGTACATCTGACCCTAGCATTAATCTTGCTTGCGTGAGGACAGCCCACAAAATATGTCCATAAGCTCATGTTGTGCCCTTGTAAATGTAAAGTGTCTCTACATAAAACATTTGATCAGTTCGTCATAGCAGAGTGATGATTGGCAACACAGTCCGCTGCAGTTTTGACGCTCTTGTAACGACAGTACTGAATGAAAGTACCAACGGCCACGTCGTACTCGTTTTGCAAATTTAGTGTCGGACATTTTGCAACTCGGCTAGCGATTTGGAATTACGAGTTCGTTTGCTACTCGTATGCTAGAACACATTTTTAACGAACGTCTTCGACTATGTTTTTGCGAAACACCTCGTTTCGTAGTGATTCGACTTTAAAAATTTACTTCCTCTGGGGTGGGTAGCGATTTTTCTATATACCGAAAAATTTCTTGACGTAAAGCAGTTGCTCATGAAATCATTCGCTGCTTGCAACACCAGTCAAGATTTTGGCACTTGATTTCCGCTCCCTTAATATTACTTAAAATTCGTTGCTTTGACCCCGGCTGTACAGTGGCGTAACTGACGGGGGCAGGGGTTCGAACCGCTCCCTCTGGCAAACCAAATGCCAAAACCGGGCCCCCACTCTGGCCTGTAGCCACGGGGGGGCATTCGAGGGCAGTGCCCACTAAGTTTAGTTGTGCCCAGACAATAAAAAGGAAAATGTTGCCCTCCTAAAAATGTGTTTTTCCCCCAAACCTTAAAACCCGGCTACGGGCCTGCCCCCACTTAGCTTATATTTCGATTTAGAGTATTGTTTTGGTTTTCAGTAAGTTGTTTTTTTGCGTTTTTCGAAGTTTTTTCCGGTGATTTCGGGTTTTAGTGTAGGCATCCACTATAATTTCTTAACCCTTTTCTGAGTGTTGCTCTTTAACTGAGTTTTCCCCCATGCTCAAACTTCGAGTTACACCACTGCCTGTGCAACCGGAACACAAATTTTAGGCTCCGGTTCAGTAACGATTTGGTCCACTGAAAACCATTGTATTACTTGTAAAACTCGCTTACCCTACAGACTAGAGCTGTAGAAGCGGAATTTACATTTCAGCCTAGCAGTTTTTGGCTTCAGGCATACAAAATTGCTTGGGCTCCAGCTCCACAGCTCGCTTTCAACTGCGCTTTTGCATGCTTGAAATGACTAGCAAGAGTCACCTTTTCGTAATTTTGTGAGACACACCCGCACTGCTACTTGGGTTTCACGGTAAAGTGGTAAGAGTGACAAAAAATCGGCGCCAATGGTAACATCTTTGTAAGGCAGACAAAATGTAAGAATTGTGGATTCCGTCTCATGAAAAAAACTTTTGGTGTCAGAACAACCTAAATCGAAAATTAGGTTAAGAAAACGAAAGGAGCACAACCAAAAATCAATTTTGCGAAGGGGAAGTTGCTATGCTTTTATCAATGTCATAATGTTATGTCATGCGTGACAAGTGGAGTAAACTCAAAATCGTTGGCCTAATTATGAAAACGATCGGCAGTCTCACACCACAAGAAGTCTTTTTACAAAAAAATTCACGTTTTGACAACATCGAGCAACGACAGTTTTGCGTGTTCCCACGGCTACGTTGCCTACTCGAAATATCAACCAACAACAGGAGGCTAAAGTGACACTTGAAATATACTTTTACCACTCGGAAATTACTCCTCTGTTACAGGCACTAGAAAAAACACAATGATGACCCTGGTGTTAAATATGTTTTCAGTAATAAAATCCTACAATTAAGGATTCGGTTTTCTCCACTTGAACATCTGAAGCTTCTTGAACTTAGCCAACATAAAGCTTATCTTTACGGCCCGGTCGGTGTTGTAAATAAGCATCATAGGCCAATTGCCTAAGACCCGCCAAAACTAGTTAGACACGTAAGAATGGCAAAAACTATAAAATTCCGAAAAACCGCCTATTTCTGGAAATTTAAGGACCAACTGATGAGTTTGGTCAAGAGAACACAGGAAGGTTATTCCCACCCGTCCCAGCGGCAATCTCTGTAGAAAATCAACGCGCCGTATGTGCACTTGAAATGGTTACAGTCAGCAAAAGATGTTTGTCGTTTAATTGGAGAAAATACGCAAAAAATGACACCATGGGATGGGCGTTGGAAGTTTTTTCCATGGGGGAGACAACAGTGCATTTTTCCATGGGGCTAAATAGTAAATTTTCATGTTATCCACTTGAAAGTACGAGAACAACCTTTTTTGCTACAAATTTAATAGGAAAATGTCAAATTTCAAAATCGAAGGAGGCCAACGTTCTCCTTTCCGACGCCCATGCACCATTGTATAACAATTTCTGAAAGCAATCATTGTTGGTTAAGGGCCAAGATATTGATGTAAGTATCATTAATGCAGCTTAGTAAGTTGATTGAAATTTGTATCACCTACTGTGGAATCTTTTATCATTGACTCCAGGTCCATAGCCAGGTTTTAAGGTTCGGGTGTGGAAATATTTTTGTTTTTATTTTGTTTTAGCAAAAAAAATTTCGAAACAAAATATGGGGGGCAATGACACCGAATGTCCCCTCGTGGCTACACGCCGGGTTGACTCTACTTCCTACGCAGAGTAAACCTACAACAGTGCACTTATTACACTATGCATCCACGGTAGTCACTTCTATACCATTAAAAGAACGTGAATCTCTGGTCTCGTCACATTTCAGTACAACTCCATCCCATACAAGCAGCTAGCACTGCCTGTAGTCTTCATTAACGTTGAAATCCCATTGGTCGAGTGTTTGCTAGCTCACTTTTAAGTCTTTTTGTGGCATTTCGTTGGTGACCTCTTGCCTTATATCCTGACAGAGCACCATACGTATTAGGCTGTATCCCTTGCCTTAAACGTACTGTTAATATTAAGCTGCTGTAATGATGTCATTGCCTGGGCAGTAAGGGCACAACAGGAAGTTCTGGAATTGCGCATTTCGAGGTGTTTTCACTGCGGATTACACTTGTTACCCACACCTGCTGAATGGACAGTCTTACAGCTACAACAGAAGCACACCGCTATAGGCCCTATTTAGTTACAGTAAACCTCGGTTAATCCGGATCTTCGCCAAAACCGTATAAAACTGGTGGTACGAATGATTTCTAACGTTATTCTTTACAAATTTCTTCGCTTCTTCCGGATTTTTTAATACGGGTCTTCGCCAATATTGGATAAAACCTGCTCTTTTCACATCTTGTAATCCAGATTTTTCTGCACTGCACTTCCACGCTGTTGTGTTAATAAGTGCATTGACTGGTCTCTAGGAAAGATTCGGCAGCTTTCAGACGCAACACAAGCGTGCTCATGGCCACCTGCGAGCGTATAGAATTATCATAACAACGGCCGCAACTGCGTGCAACATTTGAGTAATCGTAGAGACGATTAGTATAACGCTCTAGGCACGCCGCCGCACCACGGTTTCAGTCTATTGATCAGTGTTGAGTGTGCGTGCGTAGAGCCTTATCACTGAGTGTATTGTACGATGTCTGGAGGGCATTACATTTAAAACAGAGTGAGTGCTCATGGACCAATCGCACAAATCTCTGCGTAACTCCAAAATCCCAGGTTTCTTCGCAGCCAAGTAATCTAAATTTATGAATTTAAAATTATTCGTAACTACCTGGATATCGCGGTTACTAGTCTCGTGTACCATTGTAAATACACCATGAAATTCGGTTTGCTCCTGCGAAAAAATGCTGTTGGGTCGTAGATGTGTTCAATTTAAATAATTCTCACCGAGATCTCAGTACTTAGACGACGCCAGGCTAGAAACAACCATATTCGGTTAATCCGGATTACCCGAGGTTTACTGCAGCCTATTTCTGTTTTGAAACTGCGAAGTTCATTATACACAGTTGGGAGACCAGGAGAGGCCATGAGTTTTTATACTATGTCCAACACATGTTTCCAGGGAAGCGAAACATCTTCCAAGGGGGTCCAAACCTCTAGTTACGGGCCTGTGCACAGTTCATATAATAGACAGAAGGGCTGTGATTGATGTGGTGGGTGACATCTATGGAAATGATGCAGATCATACGCATGCACATGAAACAGCACGCAAGCGAAAGCATTCGAACTATTGCCTGTAGCAAAGCGTGCAGGTCGCTGGTAACCACACGGATTCCCGAGAATAGTTTGAAACAAATCTGTTAACCTCACAGATGTCCGGGCACACTATGTGGCCATGTCGAAATCAAACTGCTGCAAACTTAAAAATCGGTATAAGACACATTCTCTCCGCACCAGTTGGCAATTTTATGTGCTTTTTGCCAATATCTTAAATTGGAAGGTTGACCATAGATTAGATGCTATGATGTGGGATGTTACGCAAGTTACGGTGAGAAACTTTAGAACTTGAAAAGATGAAAAATAGAACTTTCTCAATGGTTTTCGATAGACTTAAAAGTTTTATTGCGTGAATCTCGGAAATTTTGACGTTTTTGTTTGCAGCTGGTCTCTTTTGCAGGACGTGCAAGTCACAAACTGGGACATGATCCAAACAGACGGAACTGTTTCCTCTATGTAAGGGTTATTACACGGGAAGCAATGGCAGAACAATGCAAGTCTTCTCAAGAAGTGTAGATACGGGATGAAAATATGTGTCTTCGAAGAGGAATACGAGTCAGTACCTTTCCGCCACAGAGATTGTGGGTCTTTGATGTAAGTTTCAATATTTCTTGGCAACCCTAGCCCTAAAACAAAAAAAGTGGCTTTTGCAAAGTGTTTTGGTTGATGTAAGACTTTCCACAAACTTCTGTTCATCTATTTTGATATACTGTAGCAGAATCTACAACAAACGTCAATAGCTTCACTCTCGCGCAACAAACTATGTGGCGCATTTAATCGTGACCAATTTTGGTAATGCCCGTAATGTACTAATTTCGTTACTGAAACTGCTGCAGAACGTGTTTTTTCTTTTTCGTTGAGTGGCGTGAAAGCTTGCCCCAGTGATACAATGCCACGTAAATCCATTGTTTTTAGTGTTTTTGCATTCGCTGAGCTGCGAAATAATGTTTTTAGGAGAAAAGCAAGTGGGTTACAAACGCGTCGCGAGATTTTCGTTCATGGTCAGGCAGGGGTGGAGCCAGACATTTTCATTTGAGGGGGACCACTGGACGGGCCAGTTTTGCAACAAGGGGAGCTGTCAGTGGTCTGTGTAGGACTTTCAGAAAGAGACCTGAAAAATTTTGGGGG
>Ga0210059_1005720_pt1 | contig 19967 bp, 12 predicted proteins | sample Ectturendosymbi2_FD_188042 | JGI IMG/M metagenome (GOLD analysis project Ga0210059, IMG submission 188042) | Ecteinascidia turbinata endosymbiont from Florida, USA - Sample 2 (SPAdes) (version 2) | ecosystem: Host-associated > Tunicates > Ascidians > Unclassified | place: Key West, Florida... | reverse complement strand
GTGAGTATTAGCGTTAACTGTTGGCCCTTAAGCGCTAAGCTAGCATCTTTTATGACCAGGCCTATAGTTGACTGGTTCTCTGAGCTAGTGTTTTATAAGTCACAGATAGGCCCTGGCCGTAAAAGCCGTACGAAATGTCTTCGCGGGCCAGATTTGGCCCGAGACCCGAGTATCGAGACCTTGGTTTAACAAAAAATGATTATGAAACTTCGAATCAATAGGTGTCTGGTCTTGAAACTTCCATCCAGCATTTTGCCTTGCACGTCTTTGTCAAAAGTAGGGTCAAAACGTCAAAGACAGGGGAGGGTCAAGTTGGATAATGTAACCATGTCCATAGCCCTAACAACACTACTGATTTTGCATGGCAAGGCTATATTATCGTGCACACTATTCTTGACCAGACCCCATTGATCTGACTCACTACATCTCTAACGCAACACCTTCTGGTCACCACTCTTAAAATTCGTTTTGAAACAGCAAATTTTTGGAAATGCTCGTCTAAGCTCTAAATGTCTCACGAGACATTGGTTACTGCCCAACTTATGATATTTCATACACAGGGCAAGAAGTGTATACCAAATTGAAAATATGAAAAGTTAGAAGAAAACCTTGGGTTGTAGGAAGATGCTTATTATGCTAGCAAACATAACCAAAGGCCAAATCATGTATTAAAGATATGTTCTGGGTATGAAACCTCACTAGTCAGTATCTTCCCCTAAAAGTTTCCTTTTTTAAGCCTACTTATTTTATTGTTAAAATTTTACAAACTTGTCACATCAAAAATTTCAGTTTCTCATGGATCATAAACTTCCTCTCGGTAGTTACATACCGACCACAAATGTTAGTACAACGTTTTCAATTTTACTTTTATGCGACTTGTAAGAAGGTCACTTTTGCGTATGAACATAATCATACACTGGGCATTAAATGGGTAAAAACTCAACATGAATGGAAACATGCTGACCGAATTTGCTTAGAGGGCTGCGGGAATTTATTTGCAGCATCTGACAAAAATTAACGCTGGGTTTCTGGACGAAACATATTTTGAACTGAACAAAAAGAACAGAAATGGTTTTAGTCAAATAATTTAAATTTGTTGCTTTGAATGTTCAGTAATTGTTTTATAATCGTGCAGGGACGCACCAGTGTTTCATGGCTGGAACAGCAGTTTTCATGGCCAGCGTTAACACGACTGGCCTTCATTTTATATCTGTTGCGTAATTAGCATATCATTTCGTTTTCAGAGCGGTTTGTCTGATGCATTGATCATTTTTGACCACATGCAAATTCCAACAGAACCCGAAGTTGATAATGCAACACAAGAAACGAATATTGACTCAGGTAGAATTACTTTGTGAATACATTGTTCAACTTGTGATTAAAGGTTCTTGGACTTCAAATTCATAAGAAAACTCTTTGTATTTTTCTATGAAAACATGTTGAAGGAAGAACCTATGTAGCTAAAAAAACACCTTCACAAAAAGAAGAAGAGCTGTTACGTTTCACAGTAAACGAACGTTCTGCCTTAACTGACGCAATCATAAACGGCAAACCACGAAACACTCACAAACAATACGTTTAAATCAATTAACGCATTGGCAGTGACTTATCCCCTAAAAGAAAGGTTTATTGTTATGCGGAAAGAATGTCGAAATGCAGGTTCGTTATTTGCTGGTGATTACTTTTGCTAGACTGGTGTTGCAGTTTATTATTTAAAGCAGCTGATTGAGTCATTTACGTTAATTCCTTAAATCTTTTAATAATGAAAATGGCAGGTTTAGAAATATCTTCAACTGCAAAGAAATGTTTGAAAAAGACAAGTTTGTCAGTGAGCAGCAGAGCAAAAGCGACTGTGTTTAACGAAAATATGTCTAAAAGTTAAAATGAAACATTTGAAGGAAATAATATAATCTACGCAACGAAAATGCGTTGTATTGGTCCAAAAGGGACGCAAAATATTGCTTTGCTTGCATTTTCATCAAGGAAATGTGATGGGATGGTGTGAGCCCTTTGCACTTACAAAATTTCTTACTTGTGACTGCAGCTTTCAGCTGCTTCTTTGTTGTTCTGTGTGAATGTCTGTAGCTGTCCTGACACTGTCTATGCCAACGTTTCTTAACCTTTTTCTACCTCATCACCCCTTTTGGTCAGGCCTAAGCAGTCCAGCACCCCCTACCATTGGCTAACACCTGGTTACTATAAGGATAAAGTAAAGACAAACGTAATCCTTTTACCTTTTACCGCCACATATGTGACCATCCCCAGCACCCCCTGAAATTGATTTCAGGATCCCAGGTTAAGAAACCCTGGTCTATGCGGTTGTTGTGTTAATTGTTGTACTTGTTTACAGAGAAAGACAATGCGCTTAAAGACGATTAGCGCAATTTACGTACGTTTTGGTTGATTAGAGCCTCACTTGTCACGTAATTTACTTCTTTTATTATAATAATAGATGCGCTGAATAGAACGCTGAGCTGAAGAGGAAATTAAATTATTTTTCGAAACAATTTGAACGAATTCTGTGTTTAGTAGATTACTGACTACAGTATATGTCTTGTTTCCTACCCTTTCTAAAACTCAGGCATTTCTATTTCTGCTTTTTTATTTTAAGGTGGTGAACAAGGTAGAAGCAACCAAATATCAAATATGCTCGATCGATATCAACGTTGCCTTGAAACCAACAACGCAAATGAAGCAAATGAAATAATTGAAGAAGTAGTGAAGTTGCTCACAACGGTGTGCGCAAGAGCAGATGACTTGGTTGATTATGCTTCGGAGGCTGCAACAACTGTTCCAGATCACTGCCTGCTTTAATTGTAGCTGCGTTTCTGTTCCACAAGTTGAACGGACCAGTCGCTGTGACTAAATGCATCAGAATAATGTTTTTAACGCTGCGCCATGAAATTGTGGAGAAAAGAGGTTCAAAACGACTTTGGCGAGAACACCTCGTTTTTTTCATGCGGAAAATTGCGCTGAAAAGTATGCATGGCTTTTTGCGAACTGATGGCAGAAGAGATCGCAGAAGTGCAATAGATTGCCTGGACTTTCTTAAAAGGAGCGAAGCGCTCACTGATGAGCGACCTGTTTTAAGAACAAAAACAAACTGTTACATAATCCTTTGGAAATGTCGTCCTTGCTTATATTCATGATGTTTTTGATTATCTGTGCCTCGGTTGCTTTTTTTACTTTCACCTTGAATTAAGTGGTCAACGCAAATGATTATCTTAAAAATAATACTTCGGAGTCAAATAGTACATTACCTTGACAAAAATTGTCTTATCTATTGCTTGGCGGTGATATAGCGGTGATATCTCATTGACATTGTGTTCACATATCAGTCAATGTTTGTTCACGAACAAGAGCTTAACCTCTGTACTTGGGCAAGAAACATAAGTCCTGCAGGACATGGAAATATTGCGTGTGTGTCGTCTGTTGTAGAAGTTCCCCTTGAAAGCAACTTGCACGTCAAGCGACAAGCACGGCCGGCCTTTGGCCGATTGGACCGATTGCTTCCAATCGGACCCCGCGCCGAAGGGGGCCCCGCGCTACACCAACGCAAACTTAAATTGTCTATGGAAGCTGTTTGCGTAGTGCCGGTGTGGGGCCCACAGTATTGTTAAAGCGTGGGGCCCGTTGCCAACGAAACTGAAAGTGAATTGCGTGGCCCTTGTTCATCGTAATTCATTTTGTCATCGTAACAATGGCCATTGTTAGCCAATAACATAAAACCTAGTTTTTTTTCAATGGCACTTACAGTAGTTAGGGTAGAGAGGGTTTGAGTTTTGAACTGTTTTTTTTCTGTTTTAGTTGTAAGCGTTTCGTATGGCAGGTCATGTTTCAATAGTTGCTGCAAGAAACGGTTTGATGGTTGTTTCTGTTTCAATAGTTACTGCTACTTGCCTTCTGAAAGTTAAGTTTATTTTGTATTTGCAAATGTGTGCTGCTTAAACAGTATTGTAATGTTTACTGCAAAAACTGGGTGCGATGCAATAAGAAACAAACGCTATTTGCAAACACTTGAAGGCATTCCCATGCTTGCAGTTGGGAAACTGAAATAACCCTTAGGTTATTCTAGTCGATACTCCCAGAAGCTCGCAAGATAACAAAAATCAGATGAAAAGACATAAAACAAGAACACCACAAAATTAGGACAAATGTTCAAAAGTTCACCAACAGTTTTTAGTGAAATTAATTTTTCCTCTCGCACAAGTCCGATGAGGCAACCTTAGATTGGCCAAAACCTTTGAAATGCACCGAGTTTTAACTTTGCCAACTGAATGGCTGTTACAGGTGTGCCAAAATAACGGTTCCTGAAAAAGTATCAAAAATAACGTTTACGTAAGAAATAACAAGCACAGGCGCATAGGCTTTGTGAGGAAATCGTAGCATTTAAACCAGTTCTGTCAACTTAGATTCGAATTTCTCGCACACAATAGCAGGTATACCTCTTTCCCTAATTTGTTATTGCCCTCAGGATTTACATGACCGTGACCGTTGCACCGGAAAAAGCAGTTTTTCTAAGCTGAAACTAATTAAAATTTCTTTTGAGATCTCCAATCCTACAAGAGCGCCTAAATAGTTTAGCGTTTTTATCCATTGAATCCAAAATTAGCAAAGGCTTAAACAGGTTCAAAATTCTGAAAGACTGCTGGTGAGCACGAAAATTAAGTTTCTCTAAGCAAAGGCAACATTTGTGTCGCAGGCTACAATAACCTGAAGTTCATCGATTTGGTTTGTGTGTTCTCCCGTTATTGTATTACTTGGAGCTGACTTATCTGCTTCATTCGGTTCAGTATTGTCATTATTGTGCAGCATTATACTACAAGGTTGCACTGCAGTTTTATGTGATGTCCTATTGTCACGCTTTTTCTGTTGGTTGATGTTTCTTAGCTAAGCTGTTATATCTCTGCTTGCATAGTCATCATATCAAGCAGTGTTGTTAATTCCTTTTAACACATGACAAATTGGCAGCCGTTCCTCCCGGGAAGTAACTGGCGAGAGAGGAGATACTGACTATAGTTCCTTTGGATTTATTGGGTGTTACGAAGATGTCCATCGAAGTCTCCGTTGGAGATGTGAAACAGGGGGCATACACCTAGTTTGGTATCGCGCCATAGGGCTCTTTCTTTAACATCACCGATTTCTATCAAAATGACTCGATGCCCCCATCACAAATTTCTGCACACGCCACTGAGTGGGGCCAGAACCGTCGGCAGGAGGTTTTCAATAGGGGGGCTTTGCGTTTGTGCGGGGTGGTTTGTCATTCTAAAAATTGACAAAAACTTTATTGATTTAGTGTTTCATGTTTCAATTTGGGGCTTGGTGCTTTGTTTGGGGGGGATAAACCCACCAAAGCCCCCGTGGCGACGGGATTGAGTGGGGCCTGGCAAAAGTGCTTCCAATCGGGCCCCGCACTTGCTAAGACCGGCCCTGGCGACAAGTGATTGCGCCACGAAATCATACTGAATTCCCTCCTTGCTCCGTTCTTCGTGCTTGCAACTGACCCAAGTTGTGTTCAAACTAACATACACCTTTCGCGTCTTGCACTTACAGTAGCTCGTATCTACGTTGTTTATGGTGCAAAAATACAAAACGACATTATGATAAAACACATGGTGTCAAAAGTGTAATTGTGCTCTCAGTTTAACATATCTGAAACCACGGTGAAGAACTTGAATGCACCTGCCATTTTTATGTCGAAAGGAAGTTTCCATGTAACGGTCATATTTCAAAGAGCAGTGACGCAATCGTGAAGTGACCTCGAGTTTATTTGCTATAGGCTGGCCACCCATGTGCATGAGGCAACCTTCCTATAGTGATAACTGAGGAAGATGGCTTTGAAGTTCTTGAACAGTCTGACATGTGTGCAGCACAATAGCTAGTCGACATACGGAAAATCTGGAAGTTTTAGAAGTGCATTTTACGCCTTTCAAGAATACGAGGATGAGTCAATACATTAAAGACAAATTTTTATTATCTAAAGCAATAGTAAATATTGAAAGCACCAGTTGTGATTTCTGTATACCTGGCGACATTCAAGCAGGGAGAATTTCTAGCGAGCATTCTCTTCATTGAGCAACACATCTTCATAATAATCAAAATATTATATTTTTCATCCAATGTTTAATCTTTGTACAAGAAAAGACACTCTCGAAATGAGAATTGCGCACAAGTCGCGTCTATACGCAAAGAGAGACAGAGGCACCTGTGCATCTTCAGATTCACAAAACTTTCCCCCAATAAACAAAATCGTGGAATTACGTTTCTTTACTCATTTTATACATAGACTGGACAAAATAATATGCCTTTTAACTGTCATGATGTGTTTGGAAAAGGATTGTCTACATCTGTGATATTGCACAACATGCATTAAAGTTTCCACATAGTAGGACTACAGAAAAAATGTTTTACCGCAAAAACGTTACTCCTGATCGTTGCCACAGATGTGGATCATACCCAATGAATATGACCAGACGTCTGAAAGGATAATCCAGTGCAGTGGTTTCCAACGGGTGGGTCGCGACCTCAAAGTGGGTTACGGAGGAGTGGCTGTGGGTCGCAAACAGCAACTTCAATAGTTTGCTGAAGTCTTGAATTTTTACACCTGCGCACATTAACATTGCGTGTTAAATCAGCAAAACCAAAACATGATTAGATTTTTGTGAAGTTAACATCAACTCCGTTATATTTCCTCTCTGGTTTCCATCATCCAGTGTTGGCCAACCGGCACCGCACGAGCCGCATGAGGTACTTTTCTGTATGAGGTACTTTTGAGGCATGAGGTGCTTTTCTGTATGACGTACTTTTGAGGCATGAGGTACTTTTCTGGCATTTTGGTCACTTCACCAGGATTTGAAAATAGCTATATTTTGGTCAATAAAAACATGCAATAAACTCGAATCAATGAATGAAAAAAGTCTAGCACAAAATGTTTCAATTTGGGAGAAAAATCTCAAGGCAATTCATTTTTTAACCAAAGTACCTTGTCTATGATTGCACTTTGGCAAACGTAAAACAATTTGACTGAGTTTAAAGTTTTAGTTTGAATTCATTTCTTTCGTTATGAGACATAAATACCACAGAAGAAGTTTTCATTTGAAAAAGATGAATTGCTTTAATTTCAGGAAAGGAAATTTCGTGGCGTTATGGCAGGAACAGTGGCACCTGTGCGCAGTGACGAAGAAATACACGATTCCCGAACAAGTCCTTTGCTAAATTTGCAACGTAAATTTATGTTTGAAAAGTAAATATATTGTTCAAGTTTGAAGTCTATGTAATTTTTTTTGCAAAACCATCAAATTTGTAAGCGGCAAAACAACCAGTAAAATCACATACTTTTTGACGGTTTAAATTCACATTTTGTCCATGTTTCGAAAGGAATGTGTGCAAAACAGGAACCTACTGTGCATAGAAAACAGTTGCCGAGTCAGAAACTATTATAAAGAACCCTAGAGGGGAACATTTCTCGCACTAGAGGTTTGCTGAAATGCAACCCTGTAAAGGTGACAGAGCCAGAAAAATACTCTGTGTTTGCAAGTTAACCGCATAGAACGTCATCTGGATGCGGTCCACAATAGATGGAAGCTAGTCGGGAAGATGCACTGAATTGATGAAGATGCTCTGTATTGTCAACCTGGACGTAACTTTTATGGGAAGCCTAGAAGACGGAAAAAAACTATAGGGTGTTTAGATAAAATATTTACGGTTTGCACTGTAAGTCGCACGTGAGTTTTGTTTAAGTCTCTAGTTGAAAACTCTTTTGGGTTTTATTTTCTCACCAGCTTTAAGAGCCATTCTCCAACGAGTTACTTCAAAGTCAGCTGTTAATGGAGTTGGAAGGTGATAAGTGTGTATCAGGAGGATATCGACGTGCAAGCGGCACCATTTCAAGTGATAACTGAGGAAAATGGTTTTGAATTGCTTCAACAATCTGACATCAGTACAGAGCGCAAAGGCTTCATGCGGGACATTTGGAAGTTCCAAAAGTGTAATTTTAAGCTTTCACGAATATGGCTTACAATTTACGAGTCGATTCATTAAAGACAAATTTTATTATCTAAAGCAATAGCAAACATTTTAAGCACCAGACGGGACGGTAACCATGTGAAAATACAACTATGGTGTCTATGTTACCAAAGTTGCATGCTCACATTTCGGTAACTGGAAATATCTTGAGATTTGGCAGTGTAGGTGTGAACAGAAGGTAGTTCTGGTTTTACAACTGTTTCTCACACGGGCAGCAGGGAATGTAGCACAACAGGATGAGGAGGATGGGCATGAGAGGTGCTCCTATCCACAAGTCAGATGCATAAGATATTGCACAGCAGCAGGTCGCAACCAGCCCTTCACTTCGTGGGGGCAATTTATTGAAATTTCATTCGAAGACGTCATCGTGCTTATTCTGCTGTGGTACACCTTTTTCGTAAACAGTCACAGATAAAGTTCTCTTCGCAACATTTTCGAAAATGAGAACTTTTTAGTTTCAACCAAGATGCAGACCGAACGATCAGGACAAGAGTAAAATTAGTAGCCTAACACAAACGCCTGGTTCCGTACTGAACTAGTGCAATCGTGGCTTAAGTGTAGCAGATCTATACGCTACTAGTAAATCTGTCTAAAATTTTGTCTTGTTTTAACAAATTCATCAAATTAATTATCTAAATATTTGAAACTTCAGTTGAATATATTTGTTGTGAGATGATTTCTGCAGACGATATTGCGAGTGGTAACGTTGTCAGATACAAGAGACTGGTATGAATGTTAGAAAATTAATCACTGATGCTATTGTTTTAATCGCAGATACGAGACTTCGTCTGCCAACTGAAACACTCTTGATAGGAATGCAGGCAGGAATGCAGCTTGAACTTTATTACGAATGGTTGGGCCAGGCCCGTGACCAGAAAAGGGTGGGCCTTGCCACTTTTGCCAGAACTACCTAAACAACACCTAATAACCTTTGTGATATTCGCAGTTCTCTTGCAACGTTAGATCTTGGATGTGAAACCCCAGGAATGATTAAGAACTGAACATAAAATGCAAAAACTCTTAAATAGTAGCCTGCAGTAACTGCAGGCAATCTAAAAGCTAACTCATTGTGAACATAGTGTGCCGTTTCTGACACCAGGCATAGTCTCCTGGCTACAAACTTTGCACTACTGGTGCGAGAACAATACAGTTTTTATTGTTGACGGTTCGAGAGTCTATGCAAACATTCTTTCTCAGAAGATAGGCAAGAAACAAAATCAAAGCGTATACAAACATTGCATCTCTGAAAATTTTCAGAATTAGCATATAAAATTTCATCTTTGTTTTTTGAAAGTTTCTGCAAATGCAAAAATTGCTATGAAATATTTTGAAATTTTTTTGGGAGGTTAATGCTTCAAATACCCCTTGGTTGCACGCTTGCACAGCAGTTCAAAAATTTGCAGACCACTGTAACATTAATGGCAATTGGCAAACCTATACCTTGCAGCTGGAGAAAAGTCTATTATTTTTTTAAGCATTTCTGTCTCAGAATATACAGTAGTCTACGACAAATTACTCAGAATCTTATAGAGCAGTTCAAATAATTTTGCAGACACCAGTAAAAGTTAAAAAAATCATGGCAAGCATACACCTTGCAATAGTAGCGCAGCCAGAATGAGGCTGAAGAGGCCATGACCTCCCGAAACAGACTTGTTAAGATTTTTCGCGGGTGTTTTATATCAATTTCAACTGTTCGAAAATAAACGAAAGGAACAGTCGGACTCAAGTAGCGACTAGATAATCTGTGGTGTTCTCTCACTGAGCAGTGTTTAACGTGACCTTTTGTGATTACATGCAAAAATGTACGACTAAAGCATGCGACTTTCTTGCAAATTGCCATGTATTTTGGGCAACACGACTCGAGGTGCAGGATGAATAAAATGCAAGGGCTCAGCTTTCTTGCAAAAGTGTTTGAATTCAGATAAAATATTTTTGAGACGATTATTTGCATGAAACTTTGCCGAACCAAATAGAAACCTGCTTGGTCAAGACATGATCAACCCCAGTCATCAGCCCGAGTTTTGTAATTTGAAATAAAGTTAACAAACAACTTCATTCTGGAGCACAACCTGATAAATTCACGCTTAGAAATAACAATATACTCTATAATTCACTTATTGCAAACTCATGGTCCATATCACAGGCACAATAGAACAATACAAAAGAACAAAAAATGGTTAGTCTACCGCATTACAGAATAGGTGTTTGAACACAACCAACGCTCATAGAAGCAAAACACTTTAACACCGCTCCAGCTGTAACATCATTCACCCATCATAATACTGGGATCCAGTAGTGAGGGAGAAATTAATGCATTCTAACAGCAAACTTAGAGGTAAAAAGCTAGCAGAGAAAAAAAGAAAAATATAAATAAGTTGTATGGGGTGCACACAGAGGCATGCAAACAGTTCCACTCAAGGTTTCAAATGCTTTGCAACGCATTTATCATGAAATCGACAACCAATTAATTTTCATGAAGCAGGATTTGGCGGTTAACGTTTTATCAGTTACATGTCTTACTTTTTGTATGCTTGGTTTGCACACGTTGTCTGCATACTGGAGATGACAGAGGAATAACAAGAAAATAAGAAAATCCTAGGGAGCCACGAAGCACGCGGAAGGTTTCGTTGTGTTGCAAAATCAATACTGACGAGACGCAGACACAAGCACAACATATCAACTACTATATCATTGGTCATCGACATACACGAGCGTTAAATAATTGAGGAAAAATGAAGATTTGTGAAGGCATCAGATGTTTGAAGAGATCGAATAAAGATTTAGACGAAACTAGATAACGTTGTGAAAAGCGATACAGATTATTTCTCAATAAGACGTCAAAGTCTTTACACGATGGCCAACTTGGTGTGGGCGAACATTTAATTTCTGGGTATGTAATGTCTAATTCCGTAGGCATTGTTGTACGCAGCGCGCAAGCGCTTCATACGTTTCTCTCTGTATTTGGTCCACAATTGGCAAGCATGTATTGGCATGCAATAGGCACGAAATAAAGTTTTTTTGAAACTGCAGGAGAGCACTGATCGAATGTACCTATGAGCTTGTTTGCTGCACCATATAGTGATTTCACTTGTCTCTGAATCAGAACCGTCGCTAGAAAGTCTACAACGGGGGACTTTGCGTTTGCACAAGGTGACTTGATGTTCAAAATTTTGTCAGAAACTCCACTGATTTATAGTGTTTCATATTTCAATTCGGGGGTCCTGGAGTGGTGTTTGGGGGCTAAGCCCACTCAAGTCCCCCGTGTCGACGGGACTGCTCAGTAGTGTATTCTTCTGTGTTTGAGCGCCGTTTCTCTAAATCCCTAGTTTTGTGGGGTCTTTGCCAGTTTCCCCTGTCTCAGTCGAAGCCCCTCTGTTCGAACCCTAACGCCACCCCTGTCACTTTACCAGGTCTCCCCTGTTGGTTCCCTTGTCGCCCTGTCGGTTCCCTTGTTGGTTTCCCATGTCAGCCTGTCCTGTATCCATGAGCTAAGGTATTTATTTTTTCAGGTTGAATTATTCTCTTGTCGTCATTGGCAGAGAGGGGTATTTCAAGCGTTCAGAATTCAACAGCAGGTGCGCGCGTCACGTATGACTGCATTTGTGTAGCGCACACCTACGTTTGAGCTTTGACTTGTGGCTGTGACACGTCATCGGTCGCACCTGAAATAATTTTTAAGGGCACACCTCGTTTCAGCTTTGGCTTGCTTCACGTTTGACTCACTTGTTTGTGAACCTGAATATAATTTCTTTGTGCTGCTTTGTGGCGTGGCAGAAACTTCCAAAGCAAGGAATGCTTTGCCACGCAAACAGTTCTGGACGTTCAGCCCCAGCGTGTGCTTGAAAAAGACGGTAGCTTCAGGCAATGAGACTTTTAATTTAAGTTTTTTAAGTTATTTGTTTATGAACACACACACTCTGCAGAACGTAGGTTGATAAAAACAGACAAAACAGAACGTAGTAAAAGGCATTGAAGCCGGTGGAAACAAAGGGTGACTGACACCTTTTTCAACTGCATTGAAGACAGAACCACAGGGTTACAGGCACATTAAATTAAGCAGATATTTTGATAGAAGGTCTGACTCAAGCAGTGTGCTCCAAACTTCACCAGCTTGGCGGCCCGCAAACTGATCAAAATTTGTCTAAAAAAGCTGTGTTTCTTCTGATGAAAGTTCATTAGGTTAGGATTATGGCGATAATCACAAAAAAGTTTGTTCACAATGGTTGAGATATTGTTGAGACATATTTGTGCCAAGCACTAGCTCTATAATTTGGTTATGTTAAATTTGCACTGAAATCAATTTGTGATGGGGGGCAATTCAGTGTTGGAAGGTTATTTTGATCTCACTGCAATTTTTGTTCGGTTGATTAAGCAACTGTTAATGGGGGGTTGATATTGTTGACTATAAATCTGTCTTTGTCTTCAGTATTGTGAAACAGTCCGATGCAATGACCAATTTCGTGAACAGCGACCGAAAATAAGTTGAACTTTCCATCCCCTGAAACTGTTTTCTGGTCTGACCATATCTCATTGTCAAAATGTAAATCACCAGACAATGTTGAATTTCCAGGGTAGAAGCCATGCGCCAAAGCGCCAGACTTTTTATTATTCAGTTTGCAAGGACAGTTATTTTCCGCATTTTGCTTTTCATCATCTGTCAAAAATGCAATATTCATAACTTGGCTCCCATCAAAAACTCTTTCAAATTTCAAATTGCAAACAATTTGCCAAACACTAAAAGCATTTTCGATTTCGTTCAATGTTTTTTCTTTTCCAAGCGAAGAGTAATTTTGAAAGTCATAAGTCAAAACTTTTTGCTTCCAAGGGGTGCAATACTTTTTATCTCCAATATTATCAGGCATAGCACAATACAATTATTATAACTCTGAAAAATTTCCTCATTCACGAGCAACTGTTTCAGCTGCCTCGGTTGCCTCAGCTGGTTCAGTTGATTCCCTGAGCGACAATCGTTCAAGTCGGACGACACGGGTTTGCAGAGCGTCAACCTGGCTTGTTAGGTTGGTTATCAGACCCTGAAGATATTCATCGTGAGAATCGGTATAGTGCTTATGAACAGCGTCGTTGTTCTGAGTTGGATTTGCAAGTCCAGATATTCGGTGATTATTCATTTTTAGATGTCCTTGAGCACCTTCTGGATTTACGTGAAATGTTCTCTTCCTAAGTTGATTATCTATGAAACCTTTTGTCGTTGCGTCGGTGTCTTCAACTGGCTCTCCAAGGTTTGTTATCCTTTTGTCATTGCAATTTTGATGATTTTCTGGCAGAGAAGTTCCATCAAGAAATATAACTCTCTGAGAAATATTCTCATTAGTTGCAATTATCAACTGCTCGTTTTCTGATCTCAGCGATTTTACTGCAGCATCCAGTGTTCTTTTGTTCACACCATCAGCAGGCGCTGTCGCATCGGCCAATCTGACAATTTTATGATCATTCATTTGAAGATGTGAAACCATCTGGTTTTGACCGTCAAGACTTAGATATTTCTGCGATTCCAAGGGGTTATTAGCCCTAATTTCGTACAAAACTTTTCGGTTCAACGTTCTGAGATTGACAGCCTCGTGTTCAAGTGTTGTATCTGGAAGCCCAGCAATATGATATTGTTCACCCATGCTAAAATTTTTTGTTGCTGTTCCTTGTGGGTCTAAGTTCAAACTTCACGTCGTGATATCTCTATTCAAAATGTTTACGTGATTTGTTATAGCGTCGCCGACTGCTGTGTTGGTTGCCACAGTTGCTTGTTTGTGGATTTGCTACACCTCTTATTCTTTGCCCACTTAAGGATAAGTCAGCGCGCGTCCAATTGGCTCTGTCACGTCTAAGATAATAATCGTTTGCAGAACTTACGCGAAGTGCATCATTGTCATGCAGAGGTTCGCCCAAATGTGAAATCCTGTTTCCACCCATCGCAATGTCGCCCTGCATGTCCCCACCCAGAAGCGACAGCTTCGTATCTGCGTATCCTTTTGTCGCTGCGTGGTGATTTTGTTCTGGCGATCTCAGGTATGAGATGTGATGTCCATCTATGTGTAAATCTCTTTCCATAGTCGACGCAGGGCTATAACGATTAAAAAAATTTTCTTCAATCCACTGTTTCGGAACCACTTCATCTTCATTTTGTGGAATTGAGTTTATATTTCTTATTGAATGCTGGTCCATATCAATTTGCCCCTCCATTGTGACCCCCTCAAGCGAAAGTTTTGCGGTTGCTACAAAATAAACATATGCTCGATTCACCGAGTCATGATCTTCTTCTGACAATCTCAAGTTTTTTATCAAGTTCCCATTCATATTCAGATCACTTTCGCCAACACTTTTTGAATCTACATAACCTTTCGTCGCCGCGTCGCCTTCTTCAGTTGGAGACAATACGTTTTTTATTGCCTTTTGATTCATATCGATAGGATCATTTTTATGAAAAATCTTTTGTTCACGTATTTCCGTCTCACTGCGTCCTTTGGCCCTTGTGCATTGCCAAGATTCACAATGCTTTGACCAGACATGTCAATGGCTTGACCTTTTCGCAAAAAGTTGCTGTTCACATATTAATGTGAAACTCCACACACATTTGTAACATTTTGTCCTGTTTTTGAACTTCGTCCGAATTTATCTACTGGCATGTTTATTATGTCACCAAAAATTATTAATTATTTCCTGCAGCCATTTTCCTTTTTGCATCTCTTTCAACACAAAAAGACAAAGATGGCCACAAATAACTACTTGCCTCTGTTGAATTTGCTCAGTCGGATAGAACACATCTCCGAGATAGTTGTTCAACTCAGTTGGTGGAGGCAGGCCGAATGAGTCAAAATAAAATTTATCGTTTCCACGTTTCAACCACGCGACCCAGTGCGTTCCATTTCCAGAAGTGTTGTCTAGGTTCAAAATTGCGCACTCATTTTGTTTTAGTTTCTTTGGCAAAGTGTCTCTCAAGAAAACACCACGAAAGATTTTCAAACCAATCTTTTTCGCCGCAACTTAAATTTCAAAGTTGCTCAGAGGTTTGTTTGGAAGAACCACGTTTTCAAGTTAAATGTTCAATTATTCTAAACAAAACTTTCCGATTTCTTTGGCAACATCTTATCTATTTCCAAATCCACTTCTTCAAACTTAATGTATGTTTTTGTCATATGAGAAAGAATATTCTCAAACTCAACTTCAGAAACTTCGTTGTCAGTCAACGCCTTTGAAAACATGTTACGAATTGAGGTGAGCTGCATCTCAATCAAAGTTTTTTGTTTCTCATATCTCTGTACTTTAATGAAAAGGAATTCATCAATTCCTTTCAGAAAAATTGAAGCACTTACAAAAAACACGTTCATTCCATGTAAACCTTTCCAGAAATAGTTCCGATGATTTCTTCGAAATTTGACAAAAACCCAACGTTCAAAAGAAACATACAAAACTGAAAAATCAAAAAGCAGTCAGTGCAAAAGTTCAGCAAGCAATGATATTTTTTTATCGTTGCAGAGTGTTGGAGTTTTTCTTCATTCAACCTCCTTTCTATTTTATGAATTTCATGTTGTCTGTATAAATTGGGATTCATTTTTTATACAATGGAATATTCAATGGAATAAAAAATACAAATCATATTCAATGGAATAGAAAATACAAATCCAAATCTTACAACAACTAACCAACAACTGGAATATTCTTCAACGGAGAATTTGGACCAAGAAGAAGGCCATGGCCATCAAAAACTTGACCCCCTGTTTCAAATACAAACCATCTTTAACCATGCCAAGTCCCGAACCTTTGAATGGTTTCAAATACAGCTCCTGACCGTCCGTTTCTACCCTTGCGATGTTTTAACCTTTTTTCAAATACAACCCGTTCCCCATAGCTTTGTTTGTCGCTTTTTGCACCAAAGTCGACCCCACAGCTGACAGTGCCCCAGTCGTCAATATTGGGAGAACGGTCTTTGCCAAAAATGGCAAGGCCTTTGCGGCTAAGCCTGTGAGGAAGCCAAGGATCCCACGCTCAATTTTCATATTGTGAACAACCTGACGTTTGCTCATTTTTATTGTGATGCCTTTTCCATCCTGATAAGCTTTTGTCATTCTGTTCACTTGTGAATTGGTCAAAGCAAGAACATCTCTTCCACACAAATCTTCGTAGCCGAGACGAATACTCACAAGACTCTTTGTATCAAGGGCGTGTTTCAATTTTTGCTGTTGATTTTCAGAAATGTTTACTGATACGTTTGTGTAAGACATGTTTATTATATGCAATTATATTTCTCTCAAGTGGTATCTGATTGTCAGGTTTTCTCCACGAAGATTCAATTGCTTTCCGTTTTGGTCTGTGACAACTATTTCCATTTTATTGATTTTATCTAAAATAACTGGAAGATACACAAGGTTTCTCAGATTCTCAACGATTTTATATCCAGTTGACACGTTTGGAAAGAAACTGTAAATTGTGTTTTGCGTTCACCCATTCACATAAGACCAGCCAACCACGTCCACATTCACGAGAATTGAATTTATTGATAAGATGTTGACAACATTTTGCGATTCATGAATGCCCTCTTCGTAAACCTAATTTTGAAATCCAAGAACGCTTGAAATTGAATTTCGCGCTCTGAAATCAACCTGAAAGTCGCCTTGAATTTCCAAGACACTTTTCAAAGTGTTGGTGTTCGCTGTTTTTTTAATATTTTCATCGTTATGCCCATTTCGTTTCATCACAATTTTTATTGTTTCCGCAATATCAATGAGATCGTAACTGCCTTCTGAAATTTGAACTTCGACCCATTGTCTTTGTCGTGTTGAATCGTCCTCGTCACCTCTCCCCACCTCAATGAAACCTGGAGAATATCGAAAAACGTTGTTTTCATCCGAAATGTTCGGAAACGAATAATACGTCTCTAAATTCACCAAAGCCATCTCATACTTTCGTGTGCGGTCCAACTCGATTGGTGGGTTAAAAGTCGTCTTTATTTTTGTCGAATTCTCTGAAATCACAATTTGAGTTAAAGTTTATGGAAAAGTATTTTGAACAATTTTTTCAAGAAGTTCTGTGTCACTCATTTATTAAATAATATAAAAGTTGTCAGACCCTGATCTGTATTTCCCACAGTTCCTTGGTGAGGTCAAATCAATCACAACAAAATTGTGTGGCTCCGACCACGCAGTCTTACACTGATTTTTGAACTGTTCTTACGTCATGTCTTGAGACACGTGGTCGTTAAAAATGTGATCAATATTTTTCCGGTCTTGAGGAAACAGACAAAAGAAATTTGCATTTTCTCGAATTGTTTGACAAGGCAATTTGAAATAATTTTGACTCAAATACAAACAATCACAATTTGAATGTCTTCCACGAACGTAATATGCTTCACACTTGTTCTGCTTCTGAAGCAAGAGATCGTCAAATATCATGAGATTCTTTTGCTCTGGAGACAGTTCTTTTGGGTCAGGCACATCGTCTGTGGATTCATAAAAACTGCACTCAATAGGCTCTTTGGAATGAATCTTTTGATTTTTTGCCAACTCATGAATCAGCTCGTTTGGTGAAATTTGTTCTTGTTGTATTTCATTTTGATTTTCAAACAAATTCATATTTACCCTTTTCGGCAATTGTTCTTCGAAACCTTTTTTCAAAATTCTGTATTCTGGTTGAAACAAACTCTTACCAAAAACTGACAATTTTGAATAGTCCAACCAACCTGGCTGAAGAAGAAGATTTAGCAACATTGTAGTCTTACCACAGCCTGATTTGCCCACAATCAAACCCCGCAGACTCTTCGGTAAAAGAGGGTGATTGTTTTTATTTGTTTTGTTTTGATTCCATGAAATGTTCTTTACATTCATTTGTTTTAAGCATTTAATAAATGAATCAAATATATTGTGTCATATGTCGTAAATTTTAGGGAAACGAGAGACATGAAACAGAAAACAACAAAAAATAACCGTCAAATGCTTCAAGGCATCTGTGTTGTTTGCGGAATGAAAAAGTCAAATTTTATAAGCGCAAGTGGAAAAGGGTTTCTCAATGACATAAATAATCTTTAACATTTGAAATGCACATAACTGGACATAATTTCACAGGACCTGGCACAAAGCTGAACAAACGACTGAATGAGGATATGACTCCAAAGGCATGGTCAAAACCTATCAACAGAGTCGACAAGGCAGCTTATCACCATGACATTTGTTATGTTAAAAATAATGACACAAAAACTCGCAACGAAGTTTGTGATAAAAATATGTTGACAGAGCTTAATGGTATTTATAACCCCACACTTCGAGAAAGGATGGAGAGAGGTGTTGTTTCTACGATAATCGGGACGAAAAAGCGCTTCGGATGGGGATTAAAAAAAAACGACACAATTTGGACTGACCAGCTAGCTGATGAACTTCACAAACCCACCATCAAAAATTTTCCAAAACGAAAAGTGTATGTGAATGGAATTGATAAAATTTGGGCTGCAGACCTCGTTGAAATGCAAGCATTTTCAAAGTTCAACCGTGGGGTCAGGTATCTTCTCACAGTGATTGACGTGTTTTCAAAATATGGTTGGATGCTTCCACTCAAAGACAAAACTGGAGAATCTGTCGCAGACGAGTTCAAGGAGATTTTCAAAAAATCAAAGCGAAAACGAGAAAAGCTTTGGACAGACAAAGGCCGAGAGTTTTACAACAAAAATGTGAAGGAGTTGGGTGCAGAGATTTACTCTACTGAAAATGAAGAGAAATCTTCGGTGGCCGAACGTTGGAACCGCACGATGAAAGAAAAAAATGTTCAAGCATTTCACAGCAAACAATACCAAAAATATATTGACGTTCTTGACGACTTTGTTGAGAGATACAACAACACGAGGCACTCTAGCATAAAAATGACTCCTGTCGAAGTGAGCAAGAAAGAGAATGAAGCGAGAGTTTACAGAAATCTCTATCCAGACTTTACAAGGCGGCCCATGAGAGCAAAATTAAAAACTGGTGACAAAGTCGGAATTCAAAAGAGGAAAGGACTCTTTGAGAAAGGGTTCACCCCAAACTGGACAGAAGAAGTGTTCGCCGTTTCAAAAAATCAAAGAACCAGCCCAGTTACTTGTAAAATAACTGACCTGAACGGTGAAGAAATTCAGGGGACTTTCTATGAACAAGAGCTTCAGAAGACATCATAAGAAGTTTTCAGAATTGACAAGATTGTGAAGAAAGACAAAACAAGGTCATTGGTAAAATGGAAGGGCTATCCAGAAAGTTTCAACTCTTTGGTTGACAACAAAGAACTTAAGAACTTATTAAACTTTGAAACAAATGCCAGATGATCTTGGAATAAAAAGCTCAACAGTCACTGCTGTAGCAGACACATTCTGGTCTGTACATATTAAATGTTGCTTTCATCAAAAGAAAACAAAGTTCAAACGTCCAATGACAAGCATAAGACCTGCTGAACGGCAACGCAAAGGCCGTGATCAGTCAAGCACGAAAAACGTGACAAGCAAAACACCACGTTTACACAAAGTTGCCAAGCAACATAAAGCTTCGGACAGATCAGTCGGGAATCCAAAGACAAACTGTATACAAACTAAATCAAATAAAATTTGATTTAGAAAAACAAAGAGCGAAAAACGAGGAAAAGAAGCAAACTGAGCTGAAGAAGACCCAAAAAGATGATGTCATGGAAAAGTACAGAAAAAGCTCCATTAATGATGCAATCAAGAATCATGACTAAAAACCCCATAAAAATGCCTTATAAGGCAATACCCAGAAGCTAATCAAATAATGATTAATTAGGGAATCTCCATAAAACCTTATAAGGTAATGTTCAAATGATTAATTAGGGAAATTCCACTAAATCTGGGTATATAAGGCGCGATTTTAGCTATCCAAATCAGTCCGCTTTCCGACCATGGACTGAGGGCTCCTTCTTTTGGTCTACGCTGCCTTTGAGTAGTTTAGCCATTTGAAGTAAAA
>Ga0210059_1005719_pt1 | contig 19970 bp, 14 predicted proteins | sample Ectturendosymbi2_FD_188042 | JGI IMG/M metagenome (GOLD analysis project Ga0210059, IMG submission 188042) | Ecteinascidia turbinata endosymbiont from Florida, USA - Sample 2 (SPAdes) (version 2) | ecosystem: Host-associated > Tunicates > Ascidians > Unclassified | place: Key West, Florida... | reverse complement strand
TCTCTTCACATTAACGAATATCAATACTAAAATAATTGAAGGTAAATTGAGCAAAACTTTTATTTCAGAAGTGGTTATCAAACACGTAGCCCTTCGCACTAATCGGTACACAAGAAGTAGCTCTCAGTTTCAAAAATATTGGTGACACCTGCTGTAGGGCGTTTAAGGGCTTGCGCCCCCTTGGTAATTAATTGACGGCCACGTGTGTAGGGAGCACCTGCCAATTAAGAACCACTGATGTAAAGCTTTTTTGGGTAAATGGGCCAATTTTAAACAAGCAAAATATGCCTATTGTGAAAATGAGAAAAGGATCTCAAGTGGAACGGCTGGATATAAAAAACACTTACAGATAAAAAAAACTTATTTTAAATACTGCTGATGTGAAAGAATAGCACAATAAAATAACTTAAATTTTAAAGAATCATTTTACAACTGCTAAACGCATTAAAAAATGCGGATCCATTTTCATCTATGCGTAGTCTGTTTGATGCTGGCTAGCTTGTACCAGTGTCGTAATAGCCTGTGTTGTGATAGTGTTCAATCTGCAGATTTTTATCCTGCAAAGCGCTATGCATATTGCTTGCCATTCTAGTATAAATGATGGAAGCCTACATCACCTTAAAGAATTACTAGGCAGTTTATCTGATCAAACATATTCTGTCTTAGTTTGACGAATCGATGTTGTATTTTCAAACTGCAAGAAAGAAAGACAAGAGGAATCTTTCTTATTATTTCCTAAAGCACATGCTTGATATACTATAGCATGCACCTGGGTTTGCTGCTAGCATTTTATTTTGACTGCAATGTGTCAGGGTTCCCACGCGGTGTTGAAAGTATTGAATTACAAAATCGGTTTTCAAGACCTTGAAAAAGTATTGAATTTGGCCAAAATGTCCCTTATTTATTAAAAAAGCATGGAAATTCCAAATGGAAAAGATCAGAAGTGTACATTAATACTTCACCAGCTACCTCAAGATGGATTTTCTCAAGATCATGTCTGTGATGTGATCCCAGTTCGATAATTTTTTTATCTTGGTCCCAACTTCAGATTGTCAGTTTTTTTCAAGAGTAGTATTGACCGGATCAGGACTGGATCGGACTGCAATTTTTTTGAAAATTGGCGGATCAGGACTGGATCGGACTGAGAAAATTTTTGTTGTTTCGATGTGATTATTCTGAACATACAAAAAATTTTAGTTGTGATCCGATTTTACAGATTTGTTAAATGGCAGTGTATATTTTGCCATCAATGGCAAAATCTCTGCTGAGACTACTTTGCAATTCGAACTGTATCCACCGTTGCACACATGTAACGTTGAGTTCTAGCAGCAATGTGAACATACTTAGGTGGTTAGGTTAGTGTCTATGCCTGCTGTGCGAGTGTTCGCTGGTTCTCTCACAAATTCCTTTGGCTTAACTTGTAGAGATCACACTTCTGATAAGAATATTTTTATGTACGCTACTTTTTCACAAAGTTTAAGGTTTTGGTTTGTGGCAGTGATTTTCAACCTGGGAGTCGTTTTACTTTTTTCTAGAGACGCGAGAAGCTTCTGTTGCGATCGGAAAAGACCGAGCAGCATGTGCGCAAAGCTTCGCAATGTGGCAGCAAGCAGTAAATTTGATCGCCCGACGAGGTCACTCTATTATTGCTTGTTCGCGCCACATATACGTAGTGTTTTTCTTCGCGCGCATTCCGTTCGTGGTGAACCGCGCATTTCAGCGCAACGCCAGCAGAGTGGTTGCAACGTTTCTGATAAATATATTCATAATTACTTTCATATTCTATATTTCGTACATCGAACCACTTTTTGTCGTAGCCAAAAGAATAGGAATACCTGGCAGTAGCGCAATTAATAATTTTGTTCGGAAGGTGCCAGTCAATGACGTCGTCAGTCACTGACATCGTCTTGAGACTTTATGAACTAAACTATGCTTGCATTATTTTCAAAACATTTTATACACCACAGCTGTGCTTGGGTAATTCCAGAAGTTTGTGACGCGAGTCAAATATTTTCAGGTTTTTGACAGAAGTAGGCACTCAGACTAGGCTAACCTGAGAAATCGCAACAACCCATGGCATGATATACATATTTCATATGCAACGATTTGAAGCTACTGGTAAATATCGCAAAAACAACCAATATTGTCAAGTGATGTGCACCAGAGAATGCTCCGCGCATAACGTAAATTATATTTAAAAAACAATATTTCAAAACGTCATGCAAAATAATTCGAAGCAAGTTCCCAATATGGCAAGCAACGAAACGTGTTCCCTTGTCAAAAATTTTTCTGGCAAGTTGGAGAATCGCGGTCGTTTCGCAACAACCAACTTATCAATCTGCATAGTGTGGCCAAGACTACCGATCGGAGTGGAGTTCAAAAACATGTTCAGTTGTTAGTTCAGTTGAATATATCAGCTGGGTGCGGCCCTGCTTGCTAAGTAAAATAAAGTCTTGAAAATAAATTTCCTGCGTTGAAAATCTGCAGATAGCCTACCGTGTAAATTGTCGTAATACTAATATACCTGACTATTGCTGCCAACGAAGCGTTTTTCGGTGTCTGTTACCGTAACATTTCCTTTGTAGTGTAGAAAGGATAAAGCGTTTTGTGAACGTCCATTTGCATTGCATCGTCAGCAATGTTCCCTCTGAGTGCGCAAATACTCAGGACCACCAAAACTGTTGCGCAGTGAAATCTCATTCTCGCATCCTTGCGACATTGCAAAGCAGTGGAAAAGCACGCAAACAATAAGCTATTTGAATGAAATGTTATTTTGTTCGTATTTTGATAAGATTGTATATTTATTATATAATTCACAAAGTTTGTAATTCATTGAAAACTCCACTTGTTCATCCCTAAAATAATCATGCTCACTAAAACAAATATTTGCTCGGTGCAAAATTATCTTGGAGGGAACACTGATCGTCAGCAATTTGAAAATGATAAACAAAATGTCAACGTTGCCCCCACTGGAAAAATTTCTGCCGACGCCCATGAATGATCGTGCTTTCTCGCTTTCGCTTTTTGTTACTTTCGTGCTTTCACTCATTACGAAATGTTTGTTTCTTTCCGTTCTCGTAATTTCGGTTGCAAAATAAACAGAATCAACCCGCTTCTTGTTCTTATTTCATCAAAATCACCTATAATAACAAATATTATATACAAATTACTATGAGCGTTGCGGACTATTCCAAACGACAATTAAAAACTGTATGGTTCTCCATTTGAAGAGCACTGATCTAAACCTCATCGAATTGACTACGCTCACTTGCTGCAGCATACAAGTCAAACAACACTATGCTGGCTACTGCCAACAGTAATTGTGCTGTAACAAACGTAACCTACAATGAGAATAATCATTATGTCGTCACGTGAACTGTTTGTCTCGAGTCCTCGATGTACCTGCGCCGACGCCAGTGACTACGTCAGATCGTTGTTATGTGTCACATTGCGTGTTGGTTCCGTAGCGGTGCAGTGTTAAAGTTTGACCAGTTTCATCACTCGAGCTTCTTCTAAACCAAGCTTAGACTTGTTTCCTCGTAAATGTACGCATGCGAAAGTGATTGATTTACGCAATATGGTCCTGTGAAGCATTGGGTTCATTGCAAATCAATATCGCATCCCCCCCACCAAATTAATCTGTGTCCACTACTGCTCAGCCACAGTGAGAAAGATGAAGATAAATCTCACTTCGGTAATAATAGTCTTTATTACAATATATCTAAGACATGTAACAGGGCCGCAACCAACTGATAATTTCGGGGGGCGGGCAAACAAATGCATACGTTTTTAAAAAGTTCGGGGGGGAAATTGCCCCATTGCCCTCCCTCTGGTTTCGGGCCTGACATGTAACATACTTAATACACGAGGTGCCTTCGCTATCTTTCATTGGAAATTAAAGAGGTTTTCAAAAAATGTTTATGCATTGGAAAATTTTCTTTTGGCCACTGAACACTGAAAACCATAGATATTTTTTTGCTAAAATGGCAGTATGCAACTCCAGTACAAATTAGAATAATTATAATATTGGTTTTTAAGAATTCTTGGTAAAACTAATGAGCATAATTGTAACGGCTTTCAGGTGTGTAGGCCTATGTTCGCAGAATTGTTGTGTTCGGAAAACTTTGCTTGCCCATTTTCCTTACGCGACGTTTCTCCTTAACTGTGGATAACGCCTCGACTAATTGTCGGGCCACGTTTTTGCGAAGTTCCGCATTCCTTGGCGATTGTGTTGTTTTTTCTTAGTGGCAGAGATTTTAAGCGCATCGCTCTGTGTTGAGTATAACGAACGAGGACAGAGAGGTGGTCCATTATAGTTTTTGAAGACGTACAGGTCTTTGCAGCACAAGGCTGTCACTGCATAAGGCTGTTTCTGAAAACGACATAAGGTCCTCGCAGCACAAGGCTGCTTCCCATAATTTTCGTTTAACACGTTCCGTGGGCTTGTCAGAGTAAAGTCTATAACGTGCATTATCCGAAGTTTATGGTTTTCCCGATTTGGGCCTGATTTTAAGTCAGGAAGCTACATCAAAAATAAACGAAAATTTTGTTGAACAAGAATAACCGAACATTTATTATCCTATTATTTCACTGAAAGTTGGAGTACGAACGCACGATAATGCAAGAAGACTCGAGCAACGTTTCTGCATCCGAACGGAAAGGTTTCGACAGCGGGATAGTTTGTGAGAAATTAGAAAGCATGAAGAAGAGTACGAGTAGTCTCCTCAGTAACGTGACAAAGTTTCAAGGCGAACTAGATGTTTTGTTGAATATTGTTTCTAACTACGATGAAGTTTCCCAGAAAAAGGCCGCTTTCGACGAGGCTTTTACAAAATGTTTGGAATTTTGTGAAAGGTATAGTCACGAGATGCCATGCACTGAAGATTACCAAGCACAAAAAGAAGCTAAGTTTGCCAACTTGCAACGTAGGAAGTTTGTAAGTGATCAAAAGTATGAATAATTTGTACAACTACGCATGGATAAAGAAGGTTCTGCCAGCGATACATGCAGCATAACGTCGAAAAGAGCTTCGTATCCTCCATTGCTAGGAAGCGCGAAATGACTGCACTGCAGTTAAAACAAACGGAATTAAGTCTGGAGCTTGAACGAGAGCAAGCAGAAGCCGAGAGAAGCCGGGCGGATGCTGAATTCCGACGACGAAAGCTCGAAGTTGAACTGGAGCAAGCACAGGCGGTGGCTCAAATGGAGCTACTGAAGCTAAAAGAGGCTACTTCGTTGTCGGGTGGTTCTAAGTCGAAGCGTAAAGAACAGTTACAGCGGCGTGAAGTTGTGGCCAACAACAGCGCAGGCATGGGCGTCGGAAGGATTTTTTTCAGGGGGTCCAGTAGGGGATTTTACCAGCATTTTTTCCAGGGGGGGGAAAAAGTGGTGAAATTTGGTTTTTACCCCTCGAAATTGAAAAAACAACCTTTTTTGCCAATAATTTCAAAATCCAGGGGGAGCCTTGGCCCCCATGCCCCCCCTTCCGACGCTCATGAGCGCAGGTGAGCCCTGTTGCAGTATGGGCGTCAGCAAAAACTTTCTATTTTTCCCCGCAAGTAGCGATGTTAGCAGTAGAGAGACGACCACTTCTACGTATGCATTTTCGCGCTCACCAGCTGTCACTATTAATACGCAACCAGTTACTTCAAAGTTTATTTGAACGTGGGGCAAGAGAATTCATCACGAAGCGATGTGTGTTTATATATCAAGACGAAGCTCTGTCCACCTCAGGTCCAAGCGTAAGTGCGCAAAGTCTTCCAGTGGGCCCGGTGCCACTCGGTCACGGTAGCACGAGCATGGTGCAAAGCAAATCAATAGCTTTTGAAACGATTAAGGGTCGAAGCACGGCGATACGCGAAGGCATTACCCTACCCAGGGGAAGTTTCCTACTTTCGACGGTAACACTCTGCACTACTATGGTTCCATGAAAAGTTTTGAGGAGACAGTTATGAAGCAAGTTTACGACCCCGCTTCGCAACTTGCGTGTTTAAGCTTTCCTGAAATTATGTGTGAAAAGACGCAAACAAAAACAGTTTACAGCTGTATGTAAAGCGACCGCTTGATGCTGCTCATGAGTCAAGTTGATGGTACTATGGTACCGAATCTCAGCCAAACTAAACATTATTTTGTAGATGTCAGATTTTGTCATTCCTATTGGGATTTTTGTGAACTTTACACATACCATTCAAATACCAATTAAAGTAGACACTACGCCGTCCTTAACTGTTATTGAATTTTTGGTAAAACTTCCATTGGATGGAAGCGTGCAATATGCCATGTTAATTGCAAAGGTTGTGCAAATCTAAAGAACGAAACTGCAGCGTTAATATCGGTTGGTCAGATTAATTGTAGCAATCAAATCTTTTCGATAAAGTTTTAAGCAACCTTGTAACTGCGAAGAACGAAATTCGGGATGAGATAAACCGTTTTTGTAACTACGAAAATTTAGGGCAAATGTTTAACAATGAAAAACAATGAAGGTTGAACGTAGCATACTGTAAGTTTCAAACTTTTTCCGAAGGAAAATTTGAAACATGAATTAAAGCACTGCATCTTACAATAGTCAAGACTGAAACAGCCACACACCCTTTCGCTTTTGCTGTGATCTGATGCTTTCATCAATTAATTATCATCTTGGCAGCGAAATTTATGCGAGATAATCCAAGAAGTACTTCATACAAGTACAAGAATATAATCTCTTTGACAACCAATTAGGCCTATGATAGTTACTTATGACGCAGGTTTGTATCGACTGTATAAGCGTAGCGTAAACGCTGCCAATGCAAAATGTTCACTATATTGAAGTCAACGATGTTGCTGCAATGGAAATATGCTTCTCACCAGTCTGATAACCTGTGGGCATTGTTTATGGACTATTTTTATGTGGTTTGTCCCCATGAACGTCTACGCCGTGGCAGAAGTTTTTGCAGGAATTGAGTTTGTGCGATACGTGATATTCTGTCTCATAAGGGGTACGCTATGTTTGAACAGATGAACAAAGGGAAATGGCGACAAACATCTAAAGAACCCATTTCCGGATCACTCAGCTACAGTACGTTGCTGGTAGTTGGTAAAAGCTTTGCTTTGTAGTTGTTGACCACTGTAATGTGCGTTATGGCAATGACCCACTTCACATCCAGGCAAGAATACAAACATTTGGCCCCTTGAACAGAGTGACTGCACACCGTGACATTGCGTAAAGTTCGTTGGTGGAACGTCTAATTAGAAGTCGTGCCAATTTGAGCGTATCTGAAATTAGAAGGTCGGTAAATTCTTGTGATATTGGACGAAATTCGGAAAGTTGCCCAAAAAAGAAGCCATCGATCTGTTTAGCCTGATCTCCATCGTTTCCGACGGTCATTACACGTTTCATTCCGCAACTGTACATATTTTTCTTTTGTCTGCAGCCGATGTGTTTTTCTCGGACAGGCAAAAAAACTTACCGGGACACGGGACAGTCCCTGTTAAATCGGGAAGTATGTTTAGTGTGTTTTAACCTCCGTTCGCGTTCTTTCCATGACAACAAAGAAACAGCCTTGTGGAATGCTTGAGGCGGAGAAAAGCTTTTAATTTGTTGCATTTATCAGACTCTTTAAAGCAAATAATGCAAATACAGAACCGTCGCCAGAAAGTTTTCAATGGGGGGCTTTGCAGTTCTGTGGGGGGCTTTGCGTTTTTTTGGAGGGGCTTGAGATTATAAAATTAACCAAAACTCGAATTTTTTATAGTGTTTCACGTTTCAATTTGGAGGGGCTTGGAGCTCTGTTTGGGGGGGCTAAGTCCACCAAAGCCCCCCCGTGGCGACGGGACTGTGCAAATACCTCCAATTCTCGACTTGCACCTTCCTAACGTAGGTGCATTAAAGGGCTGGTCTATGGATTTAGTTGATAAAAAATTCAAGCGTACATCAAGTATGCTATTGTAGGTATGCCAGACAGGAAGTTTCTCGGGCTAATCTAAATTTAAAGGCGCTTTTATGCTACGTTTCACTGCGTACGATTCGGCATTTCTCAAACAGTGTTTCTCATGCAGAGACCGACGTGCACTGACACGTATCTTGAAATTCTAAGAAATGTTGCAGAAGATAATTTTGTTAGTGTTTCCAGGTTTTTCAGAGGACATCTCCAGTCAGGTTTGAAGCAATTTATTCTATTTGCTTGACCTTAACAAATGCCTCGAGGTTATGTTCTGGTGTGAGCCCGGCGCGTAACCAGCTTGGGACACCAGCGGGGCGAAGAGTTTTCTGAGAAGGGCCCAAATTTTTTTAACCATGTCCAAGAGTTTTAAACTATGTCCAACACATTTTTCCAGGGGGGAGAAAATGTTTTGAGGGGGCTTGCCCCCCTGCGCCCACCCTAGTTACGGACCTGGTGTGAGCAGTCCTCACGGTCAAGAGTAAGTTTGTTGAAGGAATATTTCTAACATAAATTACGGTTGTTGTTTCGCAGTCAACAGTGTAAACAAGATGGAGTTTACAACAGTGTAAACAAGATGGAGTTTACAACAGTGTAAACAAGATGGAGTTTACAACAGTGTAAACAAGATGGAGTTTTCTCAGGCAAATTGCTGTGGGTTCGCCATCGGGTGCCGCAAAATATTTATCTTTTCACTAGGGTGTTGTACACCTAAATAGGCTGGGAAACACTGAAATGTAAGGCGCAGGAAGAGTGGTGCGTGGTTATGCTGTGCTTCACTGAAACCGAAATGATTCAAGCGTTTGGAAATAAAAATGTGACATCAGTTACCGCAGCAACTCGTACAAAGAAAAGCGTGGTAGCTGCCACTGCAAGCAGAAAATCATCTTTTCATTTGGGAGGAAGGCAAAAATATTAGAATTGTCGACTTACTGCAGGTTTTGTCGATTTCTTTGAATTAACCGTTGTATGAAGTATTAAGTGACGAAAACCATGGCATACAATTAAGCAGAAATAATAACTGTACGTACGTGAACAGGTGGAACATCTCTAAGAAAATAATCCAAATAGTGCCAGTTTTGAAACGTCAAACACAGAAGGGTCACCCTGGTCCCGCGCTTCAGCTTAGGCCTCTGGCTTTCTTTCGCAATTCTTGATCCTCACAATAGTGTGGTTGTTTCTCTTAAAAATGGTTTCTCCTTATCAAAGTGAAAGAAGGAGTTATGAACAATGCGCTTTGAACTTGAAAACTTTGCAGAACAGAACTTACAACTGATTGCCGCACGTTTGCGCCGCAACTAACACTCGGTAGTGCAAGTCTAGTATTACAGGTAAGATGCGTGACCAGTGGTTGGTGGTAAGCCTTGCCGGAAATTGTAAGATGCCACGTACGGAGTGTTTTCACATTAACGAGCCTACATCATACATTGCCCTCCTGCACGCTTAACAGTGAAGCTGTGTTGAACGCAAAAACTCCCAGTTCAAATACGTTTGTGCTTGTTAGAAAAGAAATTGGTTTGCAGCTCTGAAGTCATCGTTTTTTCCGAATTTTGACGGCCTTGGTTCCCAAGCGAAAAAGAGTTCCAGGACCTGCCATAAGCGACCAAAGTCATTGATCCGGGAAGTTATTACTTTGCTGCCAATTGTGCAGGCAAATATTCGCTTTTTTTGTCACTGCCGAAACACAAAACCTATTGAAGGAAATGAAAACGCCCAGCACACAAAACTTCCCTTATAAGCAAAAAATATTTTTGGTTTCAAATAAATGCAGTAAGTTGAACCAACAGCTTACTTCTGGCACAGCACGCTCACGACAAAATCCAGGCTGATTTCACGGCGCTATGGGTGTCTCGGCAGCGCTCGTCTTCCTTTGCAGCTTAAGAAACTTGATCTCTGCAACACGCCCGTAATCAGCAAAGCGACTCGGGTAAACTGCTGCCTGAGCACGATTCGTCACAGCGGAAAGACGGTAGCGGGTTAGAAAGAGACGGAAATACTTTCTAGCGAGCAATTAGAGTCTCTTTTCTGCGCCACCCATGTCGCAGTGACAGAATTGTGTTCAATGGAGCTTTTCAGACTACTAAATCTTCATTTTACAACGCCGTAAACAAGGCTCCATTCAAGCATCATTTCTAACGCTCTTCTTTGCGGCTGTGGTAAAATGTAAAAATCGATGCAATCGCGTTTATTTTCAAGTATCACCAGATACTACATTTATTGAAAATCGGGATGTTTTGAGGCTTAAAAAACTCTTACTTGCTCCAGTCTTTGACAGCTATGACCAAACTAACTACCTTTGGTCAATTTGCTCTATACGAAAACATGCAAACCATCTGGGCGGTGGAAAGCGAAATACAAAAAAGCAACGAATTTTTTGCTGATCCCACGCGTTGCCAGTGGCTGTATCCTCCCTGTGCATTACGTCAAAAAGTTGCCACATTGTTTTCCGTTTCCTATGCAGAAACATTTTTTACACAACCTTACAATGGCTTTTTAGAAATGAAAATCGTTACTCCTGTAAAAGTTGATAGCTGGCCACGCAAAGTTAATGTTTAATACGGAGCATTGGCAAAAAAGGTGCAGAACCGAAACTACACAAGAACTTTAAAGTTACGTTCGTTTGTGTAAAGCGTTGTATTCTTTAATTTTGGGGTTTAGGTCTTTGCATACAGCTCGAGTTTAATTACCTTTTTATTGTAATCTATGGAGGCCAGCAACTACTACTATAGTGGGGTGACAGACTCATGTTGTAAACGGTAAATTGTTCATCTACCTCCTTCACAAACGACCAAAATAATTGTTTGCAATATTTTGTGATGAGAGTTTCTGCTGGAGTCAGTTTTGGCAAGATTTAACGTCGATTTAAAGTAAACAATATTATTTCATTTAATGATACTATATGCGTAATCCAACAAAACAAATCATATTGTATTTTTCCTTTTTTTTGAATTGATCGTTATCCTTAGAAAAATATTTTATCTTTGGTTAAAACTTTACTCATCACAGAAATTTAAACTTTTTCACATAAACGATTCATCTCGTATTTATAGTTTAACTCACAACGTCATTTCCAATTTGAAATTCTCTCCATGTTAAAAATTCATAACTTTGCTTCAACACCAAGGTTGCCTAATAGCGAGAACGTTGAAAAGTGCTGTATCAAACGGTTCACAAAGGCGAACATCATGGCTGCAACGAATTTAAAAACGTTACCGGATTAAGTGAAAACAAACACTACTTTCCCTACAAAAAAGAGGAATATTAATATAAACAGTTGCGCTGTTAAAAGTCAGTGCAACGGTACTAATGCAACCATCCAGTAACTCTACTCTTATGACATGACAAAACTCTTCGATGTTCTTACTTCTGGAAAGATGCTTATACTTACGGCCACTTATATTTCGCCTGAATTTACTTCATACCTAGTGATCATTCCTAAACAGAAACTTTTTAAAACTGCAGTTGCAGTTGTCAAGCATTTTTTTGCCAATGCACTCATTTAAATGTTAACCGATCAGCTGTAACCACAGTGTTCCAACAAAACTATACATCAGACAAAAAGGAAAAATGGCTGAAGGTTACGTATCCATCAGTTAAAATGTCCAGTGTGCCAGCAGTATTTCATTACCAAAGGCGGCCCAAACAAATATGGGTTTGGCTAAGTGTTCATCAAACAAACAAGGACAGGATGACCGCCCACTAACAATCTGGAATACAATTTCAAACGACACCAGCAGTTTTTACAGTGCGAATTTTACATGTTTTTAAGTTTGCGAAAAACTTCGAGGAAATTGTGACCGACATCGTCAGTTTTTGTGCCGCTATCACTTGAGTAATTACGCTACTAAGTACAGGCTGCAAGAACGTATTCCATCTCAAGGAAGAACTGTTCACACGGTCTTCATCTCCGGATTTGCGCTACGAAAGCGGGTAATTAATGCGTTCGACCTGATTCAATGCTCCCCCGTCTCGATGTGAGTCGAGAGCAAAAGCTTGAGTCGAAGTCTCAACCTCGCTTCGGGTGTCAACGAGAGGTAACCGATCGACAACATGATAGTCGCGAGGTCGCGTCTTATCGGCGAGAAGCAGGCGTTTGGGAAAGAGTCCCTAACCACTCGGCGACATTTCCGACGAATTAGGCCAGATAAGAACGACGGTTTAACGTCTCCACCGGCGCAATTAAGCTCTCAATTGCTTCGATTCGGTCGTTCCCCTAGGTCGAAGACCATTCCGGTCGGCCGACCCCTCAAGCGCACTGCCGTGTAACGCTATACCAGTGTTGCTGATCCAGTATTGCGTACGACAGACCACCCAACCCCAAACGACCGATATATTTTGGTTTGGGGTAAATGGAAAAAACATCAAACATGAAAACAAACCGCCTTGGTCGTCGGCAAATCGGTTTGTTTACTTGAAGCACGGTCGTGCAACCGAACGAAAACCACTATGAGAGAAGCACCAATTAAAAGCGATTTACTTTGGTCTGGTAAGCCAGCGGTCGTTTAAAAGTGGGAGACACTGAGTGGAGGAAGAAAGCAACAAAGTCCTCTCGAATGGCAAATGCTTTTGACTGAAGATCATTGATCTTAAGGTGTTTTCAACTGTTTTTCGAAACAGTCTACTTTTAAAGAACCCTAAAGAACATAATTTACAAATTCATAAGTGTTCTTAAATCTTTTGAAGTTGTTTCAAGTCTTCATCTTCAGGTTTTTATTCTGCTTTCTCAGCCATACAACGTAAGTGTAACTGTAAGTGTTTTTCTGTCATTATCGGTACAAAAACACATTAAAATGTGCTAATTCTCAAGAACATATACTTCTGCCTAGCAATTAACGGATTTGTGCATCGCTCTAAGCCAGTCGATCAAATGGCTTCTAAAAGCCTATTTTGCTCTTTGCCACGCCCAACACTCAAGCCCGGCTTTTGCTGAGCACCTGCATCTCGGCGTATTTCTATTTTTTTGCCATCAGTAATTTTAAGCATTGACCCCATTTGCCTCTGTAGGTCCTGGTTTCCTTTCATCTTCTATACAAAGCGTTTTTGTACCAAGCAGCAGAAAGAAAAGTAAAGAAATAAACAAAAACCTTAACAAAAAGCACGAGTGAAGCAACGCCTTGCTGGAAAAAGGTAAAAACCTCCGGCATAGGTGTGTAGGACACTAGCATACAACCAACTATTTAACAAGGTGGTTTGAGGGCATGCAAATCTCTCTAAAATGTTTTTTTATCAGTTAACAAAAAAACATTTTCATTTTTCCGAAATGTATCTTATATGTGTCAAACAAGATAATTTTCATCTTCTGCCATATACCCATCCACGAACATAAGCGAAATAGCGATAGCATAGGTCGCAAAAGCAGCTTGTAACCACACACGTGTAAGTTTGTTGTGAACCTTAAATCACAGCTAAGTCGGAAGAATGCCGGAGATTGTGAACAAACCTTGAACTCATGCCACCCAGTCGCAAAAAGGAATTTAAACACATGTTCGGCAGTACACTTGGTTTCAGCACAACGCCTTCTGTGAAACTGAAGCACTTGGTCAAACTAAAGAAAAACGGGAACTATGAGGTAACATTGCACTACGAATCTCTGCAAATGTAACACACACGTTGCAAATCTTAAATATTCCGCTAGCATCGTGAACGTGCCGTTATCAGGACAATTTGAATAGAATGCAAAACACAACTTCATGATGTCAGAGCTACATTAATGTCTTTGAAGCAAGTCAGGGTGTAGGTTGGGGCGTTGAAGTTGTAAGAAGCAACTGACCCTGAAATTCCAGGCATCATTTCAAACGAAAGCCATTTAACACGAGTGAGCCCCTCAAAACATTTTCCATTTCTAGCGATTCACGTACGAGTGGCCATTGTCATGAATTCCTAACAGACCTATCTCCTCCATTACAGGACCAACGCTGTGGTTAAAAACAGCCAAAAAAGCATTCCACCTCCTCTGCGCTCGTAAACATCAGACTTTGAGCTTCGGCACAATTTCGCGCTTTACGCATGTAACTGTAAACTTTATGAAAGTTCAGTGTCAGCTTTTTAAAACGACATATTTTTGCAGGTTTTGCTGAAAAAGTCGACAACCAGGAATATTTTATCCGCATAAAGATGAGTTACAAAACTTTAACAACCTTTGTCGTGAACTTGTTGCAGCAGACATTTTCAAACCACAGCTTCCTCGGATAGCAATGGATCCGAATTTATAACTCGTGTCTACAAAGAAATGCTATTATCTTCAGCTGCATTCTGTTGCGCAGAGTGTACTAGCTGGAATCGATTTTCTAAAAATTGTCTTGTGTGTATTAAAATTCTTGTGTAGTGTACTCAAAACGCTCGCCTCTTAGATGAGCTGCTTACAAAAGCCAGAGAAACCTTAATCTATAGCAAATGAAAACAGACTTTCATTTTACATACAGTAATTATTGTACTTTCTCTGCCACATCCTCAGCTCCTTGTGGAACTGGGCAAACCACGATAGATATCGGTTGCGACCCAGCACTCCCGCGCAACTGTGTTGATCATCCAGCAGACAGCAACCTCTTCAAAAATTATAACCTTATTAAATTCGCAATAATTTGACTATCATCTTTAAACTACAATATAAATTTATGAAATTGTCGAGCGGCGCCGACGGGCCAACCTGTTTAACAGGTGTTTTTCGGTGTCTCAGCGCCTTAACTTTAATTTGCATGAAATTTTTTAATGTTTGCGCCAATAAACTCTATCTCAACTCTGTCTACTATATAAATGCATCTTCACTTGCTAAGCAAACTGTGACCTGTCACTCACGGTATTAGCGTGAAGTCGCTTATGTTTAGTGCAGTCCCGGATGAAGGTAGCGCGGGACCTGCAGCATATCAACAGCGCAGGGCCCCAAGTTCAAAATACACTTGAACAACTGCTGAATCATAAATTTTGTGGGCATCCATGTGACTAACATTAGGCATACTGAATTTCGTAAGTATACGAAAAACCTGGTCCTAAATAGCAACTGGTGGACATTATGGACTACATGTTTTTTTGCCTAAAACGTGTACACGCATCTTATTACCAAGCAGGGTTACATTACTGTACAGCTCACAAGTACAGTAGTACAGAAACAGTAATGCTTCTAGCTCAACAACAAACATGATCATTGTAATATCTAGAACAGTGGTTCTTAACCCTTTTCGGAAATAATTTTCCACATTTGTAAAAGAAGACTCCAAATAAACTACTCTGTGGCTAGTGAATAGATGCCACATCCAGGACTGCCAATGAGATTTTTTCAACAATTCCACATAGATCCCCCAAAAAAAGCTCAGGTTTGAACAAAAAATTGCAAGTAGACATAGAATTAGGTGAATCTTTCTGCTATCTACCATATCTGGGCATCTGTAAGTCACAAAACGTGCTAGTGAATATATACTGCAACTTTGCTAATGAACGTTTGTGTGTGTCGGAATTATTACATCCCAGTAACGCGGACTTGTTTGCATTTCTGACGGCGATCTGGCAGCATTTTACAATAATTAAATCTTCATTCCCAGTGTCCTTCTGGACCTAACCGTTGGGGTCTGGATCTTTCAACCACTCTACCGTAAAATTGCTGTATATACCACTTATTCTTTCTCCTAGGGCTTGCTTCATCTCTGTCACTTGAACTCACTGCACCCAGCTAATATTTACAGCTTATACGATGTCAGTTACTTGCTCATCAGTTATGCTGAAGACTAAGGTACCTTGATAAAAACAAGATAAAGAAAGATGAAACTAGAAATGAAAAGTATAATAAATCATACCTTATCTCAAATCACCGCTGCGCAGTTTTATCCTAAAAACCCCAGATCTTCAGAAGAAAAACCCAGAAAGGCATTGACACCCAGATCTGGGGACAAAACCCCAGATTTGACAGTGGCACCACTGGCCAAATAATTTCGAAAATACCAAAAAGGTAGCACATCTTGTAAAATAGGTCAGTGTGATGAAAGCACAATCAAGCAGTATCTGTCAATTTGGCCTCATTGCTCGACTGATCGCATAATGTTGCAAATAGCATAACTGTAAAATATTTTAATTTTCAGATCACAGCAGTTTGATGTAAAAGCAGTCATTTGAAAACCTTCGCTTAATTGCTTATGGCAAATTTAGCAAAATATTGACATCTTGGACTGAAAAAATCTATGCATGTAATTAGAGATAGATATTAGGGGAGGCGAATGAGGCGGTCGCCCGGGGCCTACCTTTTTCAGAGATGCCGTGAGGAACCTTTTGCAGAGATGCCCCCCTTTTGAGAATTTCGCACTTAGTTTTTGCAATATTTTGTTTAAAAGCTTATTAATCATTCTAAAGCATGGGAGGACAATTAGTACCAAATCGTTTTCGGTGGCCCGCGGAAGCAGGCAGTAAAATTCTTTAAATCTGAAATTTCCTCGAACATATCACAGTAGATGTCAGTGCTGAGGCTAACTTGAAGCGAGACATAGTTCTGTTTCTATCGTAATCGCTTTTTCCATCTCTACGCGGTCCTTTTCTGTGTACCACTATTGTTTTTATTTTTTTTTATTTATTTTACAATGAAATCAGAGGTAGGGCTCTCCGGTAAGTGCGTCCTTCTCAAAGTGGCTCCCGAGCCAATTTAATTGCACACGCCTGCTCCAAGGCCACATTTAACAGGCTCTGAAGCAGGTCACATGTTTGTCGAAACAAAATTGTGTGCATACGAGCCAAAGGGGGCCCCTCAACAACTGTGTAGACAAATAAAAACTTTAATCAAATGACTTCAAACGATTTACAATGTGAAATGGACTTTCACGCAGAAGCAAATTCCCAGAAAAAATAAAAAATTTGGCTTGCTTTCAGCGACTAAATCTTCGGTATAGCATGTGTAAAATATAGGCTCCGTTTCTGAGAGTTTGCCCCGGGCAACTAAATTCTAAAATCAATCCTTGCATATAATAAAGAACAAATTTAACACAAAGGACTGCTTGACCCCCAAAAGCGCGGGGCCCGTAGCAATTGCTACATTTGCTAATATTGTTAATCCGGCGCTCATTTAGTGACCTGCGCTTCGTCACATTTATGTTGCTCTCGCTATGTGGTTATATCGCTATGTGGAATGCAAGAGCATGCTAACAAAACATCAGTATGGTTTCAGAGCTAAGGTATCAACAGAATTTGCAATTTAGGACATAGTTAAGTGTATCTCAGAACACCTGGACCAGAAATACCAACTTGTGCAGTTGTCCTTGATCTTTCAAAAGCTTTTGATACTGTTGACCATTCTGTGCTGCTGTGGAAGTTGGAACATCGCTATGGCATTCGAGGGCTTCCACTACAACTGAAAATTATTTACATAGGCGAGAACATAGTAAATAAGTGTAGATCCCAAACCCAGCAGATCAATTGTGGCTTGCCACAAGGATCAATTTTATCTCCCCTGGTTTTTTCACTATATGTTAATGACTTGCCAAAAGTATCAAACTTTAAAACCACACTATTTGCTGATGATACATGTCTAATATTGGCAAACAAGAGCATTGGTATTTTGGAAAAGATGGTTGACCAGGAAATTAATAAAGTCGATAGTTGGATGTGTCATAATAAGCTATCACTGAATTATAGTAAAACTGTCTACATGATATTTAACTCAGACAAGAAGCAGAGGTCCCCATTTAGAGTAAAAATCGGTAGCAACTTAATTAATAGAGCCAATTCAACAATTTATCTTGGAATGCACTTAGATCATAAACTAAACTGGGATACACATATTTCAAAGCTTGAAAGCAAGCTCTCTTGTCATTCTGGTATATTTTATAAAATTCGAGAGTACTTCAGCACAAATGAACTTAAGATGATATATTTCAGCCTTGTATACTCCCATCTACAGTATGCCATTGTTACTTGGGGCTCAGCAACAAAAACCAGCCTACACAGACTAAACACCCTTCATCACAAAATCATTAAGACCATCAGTTGGAGCTCTTACCGATGCCATGTAAGACCCCTTTACAGCCAATTAAATTTATTGAAACTGGAAGACATACATCAGCTAGGAATTGCTAAGCTTATGCAAAACTTCCACAGCAACAGAATGCCCAACACGTTTGACCGTCTATTTACTGCTGTTAATTCTGTCCATACCCATGAAACTAGAAGTTCTACCTCTGGCCAATGCTTCTGTCACCCAGTCTGCTCCCAATATGGAAAAAGATCAATCCAGTTCAAAGGCCCAAAAATCTGGCAGCAAATAGATTCCTCTCTAAAAGAATTGCTAGCAATCATCTTCAAAAAATGATACATAAACTCGATTATAGAAAGTTATAAGAATCATGAGTAATGCTTTCCACATATCCTCTTGTTTGTAGCCAAAGAATCACCTCGAAAGTCAACATCTATCTTCTTAGCCTGAATTACTATATGTAATATAATACGACTGTCTGTCATTCCATGTTCGTAATTAAATGCTCGTATGTGTGTATTTGCGTGTATTTGTAGTATACTAGTTTTATGTGTTTTAATATAGCTTATTACTTCGTGAACACGTTGCTGCCGCGGTCCAGTTTTTGTTACAGAATATCAAAAACACCTTTAGAAGAAGCAGACAATTCTCTTACGAAGATTATCTCCAAAAATGGACTCCTCGATCTCCATGGAATTTACATCACGGTCATAATCAAATCAAAACTATCTTTATAATGGGTGTACGTGGATCAAGATAGGGTTATGGCAACCCGAAGATTTCTTTTTTGTCGGGTTTTTCTTTTCCTCTTCGTCTGGAACCTTGCGGTCCATGACAATTAAACGTCATGGCCATTTGTGTCCGACAAGAGTGACCTCTTTACAATTTGGCCTCTTTACAAAAGTAACCTCTTTACAAGAGTAACCTCTTTAAAAGATACATCGGACTGCGACAGCACGTCTAGCGGTCGGCACAACCTTCACCATGGAAACATTTATCAATCTCACGTAATTTATGGAGCACCTGACCAAGGGCGTACGCAAGGGGGTTGGGGTTAAAACCCCCCCTTGAGCTTGATATTTTACAAAATATTTATTACCTGCGCAAAGGAAATTAAATGTTTTCGCATACTTTTTGCTTGTTAATTTGTCAACTTAATGCAAATACCACGGAATTAATTTGCATGCAAATTTAAAGGAGCATTGTAAATGGACCAAAAAGTAATAATTAGGTTTTGGTGAGAATCAGGGTTATCGTCTGCGTCCAGAAACCGTCTCACCATGTTTTGCAGGCCTTTCGTCCACTACGCATGTTTAAGATTGTGTTCCGCGATAGTTCACTTTATCCGAAATAATTGTCTTTATTTTGTCTGCTATGGCTGATCAGCGCAAGTGCTGACCGCAGTGGCTGCATTACCAATTTCTGTAGCATGATAGAACTGTTGCAGGAGCTCAAAAACAGCAGTTGTTAAAATAGAAGCATTGAGGCATTTGATAATGTCTCAGCAGGGAAAAAGGAAAACTAAACATTTGCTGGATTCTATACATAACAAACATCGAAAGTTTACTTGCGTACTTCATGCGCATTCTCAAGTCTTGTGTAGCAGGGTTGCCAATTTGGATTTTTTGAAGCCAGATTTTGAAATTCTGGCTTTTTTGGAATTAAAAAAAAGCCAGAAAAATCTGGCTTTTTCTGGCTTATTTTCAGTCGGATAGGCTTAGCTCTGACAAAACCTTGTCTGAGTTGCATATTCATTACAAATCTCTTGTGACGAGGATCTATTACCATGCAGGGTGCACAGAATATTGCAAAAATATTACTGCTGCCCTAAAAATGATCGATGTTATTGATAAAAAACAAATGCACGACAGTGTAATTACGGGAACGAATATGCTTCTAAAGATTGGACTTGTGTTATATCGATGGTTTTGACGAGTTTTAATGTCTATTTTGTGTGTCGTTGTCCATGCTTTATGTGTACATGTCTCAAAAGTGTTACCTGGCTTTTTTTGGTGAAGACAGGTTGGCAACCCTGTTGTGTAGTTTAGCAAGATTCGATCTTGCAAACCGGGGTGTGCGCCAGCCAGTCCAGCCGCACACCTATGCTC
>Ga0210059_1005718_pt1 | contig 19975 bp, 13 predicted proteins | sample Ectturendosymbi2_FD_188042 | JGI IMG/M metagenome (GOLD analysis project Ga0210059, IMG submission 188042) | Ecteinascidia turbinata endosymbiont from Florida, USA - Sample 2 (SPAdes) (version 2) | ecosystem: Host-associated > Tunicates > Ascidians > Unclassified | place: Key West, Florida... | reverse complement strand
CAGGTGAAATAAGCAAGAGATAAAATCTGTGATTGATTCCTTGCTTATTACACCTGTGGAGTGAAGTTACTTGAATACAGATATGCGCAAGTTTGAAACATCTCAAAAAGAAGGAAGCAGAGCCCAATCGGCTGATTCCGATAAAGCCTATAGAAAACCTACTAGAGGTTTTAATTGTTCACTGTTTGCGTGTTTCTTACTTTTTCAGTCTGGTAAGAATCGAATGCAACTAAACTGTCGCCTGAAAAGATGTGGAGTTAAAAATCAGAACCGTCGCCAGGAAGTCTTGAATAGGGGTTTAAATTTTCGTAAGGGGACTTGACATTCTGAAAGTTTGATAAAATCTTTTCTAATTTGTAGTGTTTCATATTTGCATTTGGAAGGGCTGAGCTTACCAATAACCACCGTGGCGACTGGACTGGTTAAATTTCGCTTATGCTGTCATTATTGAAATACGTATAAAGAAATAAAAAGCTACAATCATCAAATCAAGTAAGGCTGAACATAGCACAGTGAACAGTTAAAAAGGTTTGTCCTGCCTTCTCCATTACAAAAGTGTCTAACAATTCATTACAATTTGTTTGGCTAAGTTTGTCACTTTTAATGTACCGAATTCTTAGTGTGAAAAACCTCTTCTGAAATATTGCGGCCCTTTAATTCATTTTTAATTCTCTTGAATCTTGAAAAGGAACTTTCGCCTGACCAAATAGTGACCATCAAGCCAAGAAATAAGGCTTCGTATGATTGCATAAATTAAAAACCACTAATCTAAGGTATCAGACCCAAACGCGCTTTTGCCATTTTTTTGCTGTTTCCGTGTGTCGTTGGGGAAGAGTTCTGCGGTTGCCAGTTGGTAAAGTGGCTTTTGCTTGCTATTCAATATCATCAAGATCTTCTTTCAATTGCTCAGCATGGGAGCAGTGCAAGCTTACGCAAGTACTTAGTAGCAATTTGATTTCTGAATGACTTCGCTGAATAAAATTCAAATGGAAAAGATCACATCTAAAAATAACAATCGAGTTATACGCGATACAAACGCTGACAAAACCACAGTATTGCGCGGTCACCTAAGACACAACTATGCTTTTATTGTAGGATACTGCTGCTAGGCCTACGCATAGCTCTTATCTGCCGTTCAACCTTCCTTTGGTCAGGTGCAGTGACGTAACTAGGGGGACATTTAGTTGAAGGTAGACCACTGGCTAACATTCAGAAAATAGTTGAGAAACAATAGCAAACCCGGTATTGAACAGCTATACAAAAACCCGAAATCACCGGAAAACACTCCCAAAAACGCAAAAAACAACAATCTACTGAAACCAAAAGATTAGTAAATACCAAAATACCAGCTACGTAGGGGCCCGGTTTTTATATTTAGCTTGGCAAGGGGAATGTTCGTCAGCTGTGCCACTGATCAGGTGCATTTCAAACATGAACAGCCACAAGTTCTTTTGATAGAGTCACACATCGCAATCGGTACAGTTCAGCAAACGCAGGACGCAGCCGCCGTGCTGTGAGTATATTGACACAATAGTTGCATGCGGCTTGACCAACCTTCATATTGAGATTCGTGGAAACTTGTTGGAAGACCCTGGCATTATCACCACGAAAGTTGAATAAAACCAAATTTCGTGAATAATAATTAAGACATAAATTTTTGACGAAGTTTAATCTAAATGATTATATACCGGCCGTTGACTCTATGCGTACCACAGTTTTTTGGAGGCTCCCTTGAACCTTGAGGCCCAAGGCTTTAGCCTATAGGTAAATCCAAACCTGAGTCTACACGTACTCGCTACATTCACTGAGTGCGTTGTTTCAATTCATAAACATATCACTTTATTCTGAACTCCCTCGATATCCGAGCAAAAACAGTCACAATGAAACCAATGAAAAGGGCAGTGGTGCGTATTATTTCCTCTCAGGTGCGCCACTGCGCAGTAACACCAAAAATCATTTTCAATTTTGGCAAAACGCTTTCTGAGCATGTTGCACAGCCAAAATTCGGCAACAAACCTGAAAAAGTGTACGCTGCATTTATTCGATTGTAAACCGCCATTTGCAATTTTTATGTCAGCCTTATGGGCTACCATGGGGGAGAGGGCCAAATGTGGCAAAGCAGCAATAGAGATCACGTGCCATGATCACTCTGTTACTCCTCAGGTCTGAGGGATTTTATTTATTTTTCAGCTAGATCAGATATTTATTTGTGGTTACCATCGCATGAGCTGGTGCCCCACGGTCATATCGCACCTGGCGCACGTAGCCGAACATATGTTTGTGGTGACTACCGCACATGCAATGGTAACTACCCATTACACAATCAAGGACAATTGAGGGCGACTTACATTTTTTTCTTGAGCTTATCGAAAGGTCTAGATCAGGGTTCAAAGACTCGGGCCGCATTCGGCCCGCGAGGGCATTTTGTGCAGGCCGCAATGCTTTTTGGGAATTTTCAGATAATTAGAGTTTAAGTTATTTAGGTTATTTACCGGTATTCAAAAGTGCTCGGCCAGGGAGCGAACAAGTTCATTTGAAACGAATGTTGAGACGGCTAGAAATGATTTGCCTTCGACTCATATAATACCTTGCTCAGGAAATAAGATGTAAAAGCTGTTTCTAGTAAAGTTCAGGTACCGCCATTGTTGCGTCAGCGTCATAATACCAGCCTACTAGAAATGCTAATCGGAACGCCGTACCGACAATAATTCTTTTACAAGAACGGCGTTCCAGGCCGTTCCGGCTTATTTTCAGCTCTTATTTTAATGCTAATTTACCAAAGGCAGGTAAGACGCCGGTATTTAGAAAATTGGTGCCTGAAGCCGGTATTTTGAAAACAAATAGTTTGCAGTGACTGCAAAAAGAACTAACGCATAACCTCTTAAATTATAATGACTCTAGAAGTTAATCTTGTAAGGAAAATTCCTTCGGCGAAGTAAGTTCATTCTAACTCACTCCTTGCCTCTCCATTTCACCTCTTCCTTTGTTTATTCATACTTAGCATCTTCCGTCATCCTGAACAAGTTCTGTATGAGCATTTCTTTGGGCAATGAAGTGTGCAACCGGCGTAGGTGGGGTTGTTGTCTGAATTACTACCATAGGCTATTACGGGAAGAATGCTGAATATTAAAAAAACGTCGCAAGTTGCATTATTTCCCCAGCGTACTATAACTGGCTCAAGCAAGGGCCAGCGAGTCAACGGGGAAGTCATCTATCAGTCAGATTTGGACAACTACAACTTTTTCAGCTTTTCTAAATTAGATTACAATTAAAATTAGGGCTAACTCACATGTCACAAGTTAGAATTGAAATTAGCGGATTTGCGAAAACCACGAATTGAACTACAATTTGAATTAGAATTGCATTTGCTAAAATCAAAGCAACTTCAATTCAAGTTCAGTTCATGCCCAAATGTGGATTGATTCTCATAGTCATAAGCATGAGAATAGCAAAGATTCGTACACCAATATTTCGTGCTGCACAACACAACTGCATGGTCAATGTGGTGGTTTCGTCAAATATATATATGGATGAAGTGGTGACAGCAATACCGAAGTGAACCTGGTTAAGTTGAATCTCCTTTCCAGTAACACAGAAAGTCATTGGTTCGACTTTCCTTTTTTGCGTTCAACTACGTGTTTCATTCGGCACTGCCGAATGGCTGCATTGCAAATAAACTCTTACATTTTGCGCTTGTGTTGAACTACATCCCTCATTTAGCACTGCTGATGTGCTGTGTTGCAGAGTACCTCTTATATTTGGTGCTTGTGTTGAGCTACGTCTGTCATTTGATGCTGCTAATGTGCTGCATTGTAAACCACCTCTTATATTTGGCGCTTGTGTTTCACTAGGTCTTTGATATGGTACTGCTGATGTGCTGCGTTGCAAAATGCCTCTTATATTTGGTGCATGTGTTGAACTGCATCTTCTATTTGGAAATTTCGAGGTGCTGCATTGCAAAATACCTCTTATATTTGGCGCTTGTGTTGAACTGCGTCTTTAATTTGGGACTTCTAATATGCTGCATTGTAAAAAAACCTTTATATCTGGCGCTTGTGTTGAACTTCATCTTTGATTGGGAATTTTCGAGGTGTTTTATTGCAAAACACCTCTAATATTTGGCGCTTGTGTTGAACTACGTCTCTCATCTGGTGCTGCTAATGTGCTGCATTGCAAAAAAACTCATATTTGGCGCATGAGTTGAACTTCATCTTTTATTTGGAAATTTGGATGTGCTCTTATGCAAAACACGTCTATAATTTGGCGCTTGTGTTGAGCTACATCTCTCATTTGGTGCTGCTAATGTGCTGTATTGCAAAACACCTCTTATATTTGGCACTTGAGTTGAAGTACATCTCTGATTTGGCACTTCTAATGTGCTGCATTGTAAAAAAACTCTTATATTTGGCGCTTGTGTTGAGCTACATCTTTTATTTCGAAATTTCGAGGTGCTCTATTGCAAAACACCTCTAATATTTGGCGCTTGTTTTGAGCTACGTTTCTCATCTGGTGCTGCTAATGTGCTGTATTGCAAAACACCTCTTATATTTGGCGGTTGTGTTGAACTACGTCTTCGATTGTCAATGTGAATGTGCTGCATTGCAAAACACGTCTTATATTTGGTGGTTGTGTTGAACTAGATCCATTGTTTGGTGTTTTCCATGAGCTGGATTTCAAAATACCTCTTATATTTGGCGCTTGTGTTGAACTGCGTTTTCCATTTAGTATTTTCGATGTGCTGCATTTCAGAGCACCTCTTACATTTGGCGCTTGTGTTGAACTAGGTCTCTGATATGGCATTGCTGATGTGCTGCATTACAACATGCCTCTTATATTTAACACATGTATTGAACTGCATCTTTTATATGGAAATTTCGAGGTGCTTTATTGCAAAACACCTATAATATTTGGCGCTTGTGTTGAACTGCGTCTTTGATTGTCAATGTGGATGTGCTGCATTGTACAACACCTCTTATATTTGGCGCTTTTGTTGAACTACGTCTTTAATTGTCAATGCCGATGTGCTGCATTGCAAAAAAACTATAATATTTGGCGCTTGTGTTGAACTACGTCTCTCATTTGGCACTTCTAATGTGCTGCAGTGCAAAAAATCTTTTATATTTGGCGCTTGTTTTGAACTTCATCTTTTAATTCGAAATTTTGAGGTGCTCTGTTGCAAAACACCTCTAATATTTGGCGCTTGTGTTGAGCTACGTCTCTCATTTGGTGCTGCTAATGTGCTGTATTGCAAAACACCTCTTATATTTGGCGCTTGTGTTTAACTACGTCTTTATTTGTCAATGTGGATGTGCTGCATTGTAAAGAACCTCTTATATTTGGCGCTTGTGTTGAACTACATGCATTGTTTGGTGCTTTCTATGCGCTACATTTCAAAATACATCTTATATTTGGCGCTTGTGTTGAACTACGTTTTCCATTTAGCATTTTCGATGTGCTGCATTTCAGAGCACCTCTTACATTTGCCACTTGTGTTTCACTAAGTCTCTGATATGGCACGGCTGATATGCTGCATTACAAAATACCTCTTGTATTTGGCGCATGTATTGAACTGCATCTTTTATTGGAACTTTCGATGTGTTGTTTTGTACAACACGTCTTATATTTGGCGCTTGTGTTGAACTACGTCTCTCATTTGGCACTTCTAACATGCTGCATTGTAAAAAACTCTTATATTTGACACTTGTGTTCAACCTCGTGTGCTGTGCGCTGTGTCCAATCGTCCTCGTTACTTTTGTTGCCTGCTTCAACTTGTAGTTTTTCCACCTCTGCTCTCTGGCACCTCTGCTGTTTAGTACCTCTGTTATTTGGCGGAGGTGGCGACGGACCCTACTGGAAGTTTGTGGAAATGTGAGCAACATGTATGAAAACCTTCACAAAATTGCTGTATGCGCTTTGATGTTACAAAAATAGCACCTAAAATAAAAGTGCAGACTTTTTTATTGGGGATCATGATTTTGTTCTGTTCTTTTCGGGCAGGTTAGTAGAAATTTGGGCAAGTTTGGGTGAAATTTGGGCGAAAACGTTGCTTGAAGTGCCTTGATTGAAAAAAATGCACCACACATGAAATGACATGCAGTCGTTTTTCAGAGGTCATTTTCTGTAGAGTTTTTTTCGGGCAAGTTTGGGGAAATTTGGGCAAAAATCCTTCTCACCCTCAAAAATTTGCTTACTGCTTCAACTATGCTGTAGCCACTAACGTACGAAGGGGGGCACTGTGCCATGGCCCCCACTCAGACCCTAAAAATATAAAAATTCATAAACAGTATTCGGCAGTGGCGTGACTAAGGGGTGAAATCTGCTCCCGAGTGCAGCATTTTGGAGGCTCCAAATTGAGGTCAGAATGTTATGCAATAATTACAAGATTTAAAATGTCAGTGGATGTTATAAATTATGACTTACAAAATGTCAAATGCCAGCGACTGCTACCAGTGATGGCGTTAACTTTTTATAGAAGTGGGGGGCCTAGCGCCTGTTGTGAAGAGAACCACTTTGAAATGAGGAGCCAAGAGCCTGGTAAATAAAAATTTTTTAAATTTTAATGCTGATCAAAACGTACTTACGTGATGAGCATGCAAGAAGATCGGCTCAATGTATTGGCTCTTTTGTATATAAGCAAGGATATTAAACTTGACCACAGTCAAGCGATTGACCAATTTCTGAAAGGGAACCGTTGCCTCAATTTAAAACAAAGTGACTTTGTTTTCTGGTCACTGCATAATATGCACTATGCAAATTTTTTTATGACTGCTGTACGTTTCCTCTGCTTGATTTTCATTTTACAATTTCATTCTTTCACTGACAAAATTGCTTCACACGTGGCTGACTGGCTGTTAGGTAATTTAACAAGGGTAACAATGAATACCAGAAAAAATCTTCAGCTGGCGTGAGAATGGAGCCCACAAATTCAATAAGCGTCTTCGACAAACGATGCATGTCTAACTCTAAAACTTATAACATCCAATCACGCATGTAGGTTTTTTTCATGAGCCTCAGACAACAGAAGTTGAGTTTTTTGTCTCACCAGCTAATAAGTCTGGCATAATAGCTGATGGGCTGGCATAATAGCTGATCAGTGTAAACAAAGTCGGGTGCTGTGTGTGTCATATAGGATTGGCGAAAGACCGTGGCGGTCATCTGGTCAACCAACCCCGTTTATCACTTTTTGACAAGTGGTGAGAAGCAACAGTTGGAGATCAAATAAGCATAATGAAAAGAAAAACAAAAAACAAATGAACGTAGAACATGGTGAAGAAAATGTACAGGTGAAAACGCATGCCTATGTACATAGATGAGTGGATCGAATTTAAGTGAAGAAATTTGGTGTGGTTAGAGTATTTCTAGCAATACAAAGAAACTGAAAAATAGTAATAAACAATAAAAAAGTTACAAAAACTAATTAATGAGGTACGAAAAGAAAACAAAGCAAAACAGAAAAAAACTGAAAAGTGTACTTCATGCCGAAAACCATAGAAAGTGCGCACAGAAAACACAAAAAAGTAAATACACCACAAAAATAAGAGCAGAGTTACAGAAAACTAGAATACACGACAGTATTTTGTCCTCAGGGACAAGTGAAACGAACTAAAGTTCATAATTGGGAATATTTTTCATATAGGAGGTGTTTGCTACGTTTCTATTTAAAGGTAAATGTGGTTGGAAATTTATTATCGTCTGGTATTGAAGAACATACTTTTGGGCTGATAAATTTAAGAGAACTTTTTCCTGAGGAAGAGTTAACTCTTTGTAAAAACAGGTTTTTAGAGGTTGCTAGTCTTGTGGAGTGATAATGAGTTGAGCTGAGTAGAATAAAATATTCATCAAAATGATTTGGAAGCAGTTTGTTATGATAAGATAAGAGTAAGTAGTACTACAGCCTTATATTCAATATGAGATTTGAGATTGCTGTACTGCTACTGTAGTTTTTAATGGTGTTAGTTTCATATTTTTTGTAGCTATCAGGTGCTTCATTACGTGAAGGGTACATCATTTAACTTGAGTATATAGTGGATTGCACACTACGTTTTGTTGGACTGACAAACACTTCCCAAGCCCAATATCAATATGTTGATGATATCAGTGTTGTTCACGGCTTTTGTTGTCAGTACATCTCTAGCAGAGTACAAACCTACGTGGGAATCTTTAGACAGCAGACCTTTACCTTCATGGTTTGTGTGTGAAATTTCATTTGCGTATAATAATATATAATGTATAAAAGTTGGTAGTCAAACCTGCAAGCAGGTCATTCTTTGTTTGCTGAAATTGCTATGTTCTTGGCAAACATACACAACCTTACATAAAATAAAAAAATTCCAATAAAGTTACCTGAAAATGCTTGACTAGCATAAGCACATGCAGATTCACCTAGTGGAAGCTGCAAATGAAATGCAGTTAAGGAATTAAGTAAAGGCAGAAAAATGTTTGTTTTATCAGCTTTTCATAAGACCGTAAATTGCTTTCAAACAAAGTCAGGTAAGCCAGTGTTTGGAAACCTGATTTGCACTACTGTATAGACTAGTGTAAGGTAGGAGGAATTATTTTTACCAACTGGCCGTCAACAGGTGTAGCAGATAATACATCAAACACAAAAGAAAATTTTTGTTTGCATTTTAACATAATGCAACTTTTTGCTTCCTATTATGATATCTTGGTTGTTGTGATACAGAAAATCGTACTTCACAAAGATTTTTTTATATATATTGAACACTAGCTTATTCTTTTTGTACAAATTCGTAACAAATGCGTTTTGGACCAGTCCAGTGTTTGCGTACTAGAGTCCTGCGCGGGTTGAAATTTTTTGTTCGTTCCCACCCCATACCTGAAATTTTTAAACCGCCGTGCACCCGCAGGAAATTGAAAAATCTTGCCAGCTCCTGCCCTGCAAACCCTTACCCACCCCACACTGTTTCCACCCCAAATTTGTACCTGTCATGGAAAACCACTAATAACTCATGCAAACTGTTTAATAGCTAGTGGCAATTCATTCAGTGGTTCATTTCAAAACCAACAGAAATCTTTAACACTTTCACGCCCGGGCTAATTCAAGCAGTTCATGTGAAAGCAGCTGGATTGCACGTGACTTTGCGCAGGAATTTCTCCAGTCCGGTAAGTGCTACAGACTTGGTCAAAAGCTCAAAAGACTTGGCAAGTCCTGTAGTTTGCACTTGAAAAAAACTTTTCTGGTTGGGGGTGTGGATTTTTTGTGAGTGATGTCATAAGTGGAGGACTTTTAGGCCACCTTGGTTCACTTTACCTGGGCCCAAATCGTTAGATGGTAGTATTTCGCTGAATTTTTTGTTGGAAACTAGGCTACAATCCAAGTCTTTTGATACTTTGGATGACCTGCTGACTTGCTGGGGTTTCATGTTCAAAAGCTATGATCTAAAGTAATAAAATATTTCACTAATTAGTTTCTTAGATAATTAATTAATTTGTTTAATTAAGATCATAACTTTTGAACCAGAAACGCTAGAAAGTTGATCAAAGGCTCAAAAGACTCTGACTTGAGCCTAGTTTTCAATGAAAGCTTCAGCAAAATACTTTGGCCTAGCAGTTGGGCCCTAGGCCACGTAACATGAGCAAAATATCAAAACTTCCTTCCTTCTTGACGTCATTCACAAAAAATCCACAACCCTCAACCAAAAATTTTTTTTCAAGTCCAGACTAGAAGACTGGCTGATCTATTTGAGCCCTTGAACAGTTCTCTAGCGCAATCGGAAAAGGAGTTATGGTGTTGATAAGGCAACTGAAAACTGCTGGTTTTAGGCGATTTTAAAGTATGAACCTATCATACCCCGGCTCTCAAAGTGTTAACACCTTAGCTGTTCCATTTGCGCTGGGTGGTTGAGGCTAAATGCCAGCAGCACCTGTCTTTGTGTCGGAATAACTCTTCTTCTGTCGATTGCGCTGAGTTGTTCAAAGCTCCAAAGACCCGGCAAGTCTTCACGTCTACAATGAAAAATTTTTTTGGGGGTTGTTGGTTCTTTGTGAGTGACATCATCAGTGGAATAGTTTTAGGCCTTTTTGGTCCACTTCATCTGGTCCTTGTCCCAAACCAATGGATGTAGTATTTCACTCAACTTTTAATTGGAAACTAGGCTAAAACCGAGTCTTTTGATACTTTAGATGACTTTCTCGGTTTTGGGTAAAAAATTATGACTTAAATATCACAATTATTAATTAAACCACTAATTAGATAATCATTTTGTTTATATTAAGCCATAACTTTAAAACCAGAAATGCTATGAAGTTGATCAAGAACCCAAAAGACTCAGATTCTATCTCAGTTTTGTAAAAAACTTGAGCGAAATACTTCTGTCTTGTGGTAGGACCCTAGAGTAGGTAACATGAGCCAAAATGGCCAAAAACCTACCTCACATATGACGTCACTCACAAAAAAAACAAATCCAAAACCAAAAATATTTTTGCATTGCAGACTCGAAGACTTGGCAAGTCTGTTGAGGGTTTGAGCAGCTCTTTAGCACAATCTGGAGAGGAGCTGTGTGGTTGGTAAGACAAATAAAACATACTTGATTTTAGGCTGATTTCCAAGTAAAAAATATTTGTACACTCACAACCAAGGTGTTAAAATACATATACAGTAAGAAAGTGAACACTTCTTTTTTGCTCTTGTCACTTTCACATGCATTGAGTCAATCTTCAGTAACCTGCACCAAGAGTTTTTTCCACGCCTGTTTCTGCAACAAGTTCACAACCTGTGCCTGCCCCGCACCCACACGCATATCTTTGCGAGTTTCTGAACCTTCCCTGCAAATGTGGGTACCCACAACCCACGCAGGTTAACCTGCCTCACACAGGACTCTGTTGCCTGCCATGAAAGTGAGTTAGTAATACTACTAAGCTACTTAGTTTATTGTCGATAAGGGGTCATGGATGATGTATTTACATTTCCAAATTAGGTAGACCAGGGATTTGAAAATAACTGTAAATGTTGTTGTTTCAGTCCCTGAAAGAACTGACAATAAAACACAGTACAATGAATAAAAAGGCCACGTGAAATGGGATAACACAAGAAGTCTAAGAGAGACTATCTTGCTAAAGACTGTCACTTTTGTTTGCTTTTTCTTGCACAGATTGTGTGGTAATGTGTCTAACCACATCTGCAAAGTCCACTTTTACATTGAGATTGAGAAGACCTAGATACAGTGTGGTGATCTGCTTAAATTTACTTACATTCTCTTATATGTTTGAATTAGCACCATATAATTTCGTAAAATTGAGGCTATAAATGGTGCAACTTTTGTTGTTTGTCAGCAATGCAAAATTTCATGGAATGTTTTTTTTTCAGGTATGATGAATCCAAAGTGGGAATCTTCATCCACTGGGGTGTGTTTTCTGTTCCAAGTTATGGAGAAGGGTTTGCTAGTGAATGGTTGTGGTATAGCTGGAAAAGTACAGCAAGCCCTTCAGCTGTTCATTTTATGGAGAGCAACTATCCTCCTAATTTCCAATATGCTGATTTCGCACCACAGTTTACTGCTGAGCTTTACAATGCTAACAAATGGGCTGAAATCTTTGAGGTTGGTGTATGTATTCAGCTTCCAATTCTATCCTCTGCCAGTCCTTGCTTAAAAATATTAGCTAATTATTGATACAGCTTCCAAATTTCAGAATTTTTTTGCATTTTGCTCATTTCTGTACTTGTTCAAACTTTTGTGTGAAACTTGCAGACCAACAGTGTAAAACATCTGCATTGGTTTTAGCATAATTCAAGGCCCCCCGGACCACAGGCTACATGCGGCCCACATGGTTGTTTTAAATGGCCCGCAGTGTAGCAAGTTCGTAAGCATACTTTTTAATTTTTAGTATTTTTTTATAGGCTCCAGTATATTTATCATCACAATCAAGGGATTAGTTACATCGCAATAGCTTATTGTTATGTCATAAACATTTGTGGCTTGCAATTTTATTTTTACTCATGTGAAAGTGGCCCGCAACACCAGAAAGGTTGGGCAGGCCTGGCATAGTATGTGTGTCACAACCAGTGGTGGGTTTAGGGTTGGTGGGGCCCGAGACAAGACTAAAAAGGGGGACCCTATGATGATGTCATCATACTTAGCCAACCGTGATAATAACTTTTGATTAACCTAAGATACGGCCACCCAAGGATATGTTCCTGAGACTATAACTGAAATAGCAGAAGGAGAGAATGCAAAATGGTGTTCATGATACGCAACTTTGAAAACACTGGAAGCTGGGAAGACGGGGCTGGAAACACATGAAAGTTAGGCAATAGCAAGTTGGCATCGCCCCCACTTCTTTATTTTCGCGCCCCATTTCTTTGCATTCACCATCAATAAACTAAAAAATTTACACCCTTGAAAGTTTCACACCTTCCCCCTTTGAAAAAATGCACGTTAGTTGGTATCTTGAATTTGTTCACATTCATGTCTTGGTGGAATCCATGAAACTATAAAAACAGCGAAGAAGATTTAAAACACTACATTTGTTTTAAATTTCATCCTTTAACTGCAAGAGACATAGCATACAAACGCATCTAATTAGAGACTTGTTTTGGAAAGCTTTGAGGCTGGATGAGTCAAGGCTGCCCTCATCTTGCTTTGACACTAGTTGTTTGAAAAATGTGCAGAAATAGGAAATAATTCATCATGTACCTTATCGAAAACATTTATACAGCAGCAAGTAGCCGACACAATTTAGTAAATATTTGCTAAGAAAAAAGGGTTCAAGTTATACTGGCTAAGAGCTGGCAAAAGAGCTTAAACATCACCTACCAGGTCTACCTTGAACCACATTTACTAGTCACGCTTCAAATAACCTGTGCCTTCAAGCATAGACTAAATCAAAATACCTGAAATATCTGTAGAAAAAATGCGTAGCCTATTCATAATACTCAAAAATTGCCATTCCTGCTACGTGATAAGCATGAATGTGGCCTGGCTTATTAACAGTCTTTGCAGCGCAACAGCAATAATACAGTACAAAATTACTTTGTAAACTAAGAAGAAAATGTCCTATAAATTAAAGATGTAGTGTGGTCCCTGCCAGCACAATTGCATGTTGTCTTATTTTCTGATGGAAATGTTCACTAAGGTACAACATCACAAAAAATGTGAAATTCGTCTAACCTTTTCAACTCAGAGACATAAAAAAGACTACTTTTTGTTCATCTGTGGCATTTTCATAAAATCATCAACATAGCAAATACTTCAATCTCTAAAAATCATCATTTGCTATAAAAAATTATCATTTGCTATAAAAAACTATCATTTGGTATAAAAAGTTATCATTTGGTACAAGTAGGCCTATTTGCTCTTATTTTGTAGGGTCTTTTCAGAACTTTTTGGAAGAAATTTTAACCCGCAATTTTTTTTAGATATACTTTAGAAGCTGGTTTGAAGCTTTTCATTTGTTCATTGGAGGTGGTGGTGGAATCGCTTTGAAAGGATGGTACTTACCCATTACGGTTGCTGTTGGGGACCCCTTTGACAGCATAGTGCTTGCACATTACAATTGCTGTTTGGGTTCCCTTTTAAAGTATATTACTTGCATATTGCAGTTGCTGTTGGTGGCTGCTTTGACAGCATAGTGCTTGTACAGTAAGGTTGCTACTGGGGGCCCCTTTGAAAGCAATTCACTTACACATTTCAATTGCTGTTGGTGGCCCCTATGAAAGCAAGGTACTCGCACATTAAAGTTGTTTTTTTTTGGGGGGGGGGGGCCTTTTTAAGGAAGTTACTTAAACATTACAATTGCTGTAGGTGATCCCTTTGAAAGAATGGTACTTTCACATTACAGTTGCTGTTGGAGGCTCCTTTGAAAGCAAGATGCTCACACATTGCAGTTGCTGTTGGGGGCCCCTTTTCAATCACAGTACTTGCACATTACAATTTCTTTGAGGCCCCTTGAATGAAGTTTCAAAGCAGAGTACTTACACATTTCAGTGGCTGTTGGGGGCCCTTTTGGAAGCAGATTACCTTTGAATTGCAGATGCTGTTGGGGGCCCCTTTGAAGGCAAAGTACCTGCATATTACAGTTTCTGTTGGGGGGACCTTTGAAAGTAGAGTACTTACACATTACAGTTTATTTTAGGGCCCCTTCAGTGATGTTTAAAAGCAGAGTGCTTCCACAATGCAGTGGCTGTTGTGGCCCCTTTGAAAGCAAATTACCTTCAAATTGCAGTTGCTGTTGGGGGCCCCTTTGAAAGTAAAGTACCTGCACATTACAGTTTTTGTAGAGGGCCCCTTTGAAAGCAGAGTACTTACTTATGATATGCTTTGTAGTACATTATATGAGCGAATAGTAAGTTTTTCATCAAAAATAAGGAAACTTTAAGTGTGTAAACCTCAAGCTGGCCCCCCAAAAAGGGATTGGCCCGAGGCAAGTGCCTCGCTTACCTCCCCTTAAACACACCACTGGTCACAATCTCAAACATTGATCTGCATTCTTGCTCAAACAAATTGTAGTGGCACGTATTTGCTGAATATGCGAAAGATATGGAAAGTTCCTAAAAGATGTCCATGTGAAAAATCCTAATGTCAGATAGATATTACAGAAAGTTGCACAGCCTCATTTGAGTGTATGTTTGCAGGCATCAGGTGCTCGATATATTGTTCTGACAAGTAAACACCATGAAGGTTTTACTAACTGGCCATCAGTGAATTCATGGAATTGGAATTCCAAGGATGTTGGTCCACGAAGGGATCTGGTTGGTGAGCTGGCTGAAGCTATCAACAAAACTTCATTGCATTTTGGCTTATATCACTCTTTGTTTGAGTGGTACAATCCATTGTACCTACAGGACAAGAGTGGTGGGTTCAAATCGCAAGATTTTGTCAGGTAGCACATATAGTTCTGATCGTATTATTGCTTGTAAAACTAGCTTAATATTTAGGTGCACGGTGTAACATCCTCCTTTGTTTTTTAATTTTGAAAGTAGATCTCTTGCTGTATCTCATAGTACCTTGGTAATTGCATAGTTTGACCAGACCAGATGCACCTAATGCTTTTTGTGTCTAATTTGATCAAAGGAGAAACAGAAGATCACGTTGCCTTTTTGAAACGTTTTCTTTGTCAAGTGGAAAGTTAATGGACATGCTGGTTTCGTGTTGCTCCAAGGAAATGTCAGAAGTTAAAACTATGACTCATTGTTCGTGGATCTAGTGCAGCTATATCCAACCCAGATTGCTTACTGAGCCTAAAATCATGTCACTGTCTTAACCACCCAGGGCCACACATGGAACGATATATTAACGAGGGCCTTACATTGAACGGCTTACCTTGATTTTTGCAAACTAAATTTAGTGTAAGCTAATGTACTGAAAGCGTTCGTACCCTAACTGAAATGGTGACAGACGTAATGAAATGGCATTGAAGGCCACCTGCGTCAAAAATGCAAATTCAAGATTATTAAAATAAGGACAAGTTGTGAGTATATAGGATATTTTACCACAACGAAAATCTAAACTGGGCCGCATGCGGCCTGCAGGGTTGGACATAGCTGATTTTGTGTTTATCTCATGGGGTACTGTAAAGGTGCTTTATAGATGAGTGTTCACTTTTATCAACATAAGTTTCATACCACTCATTTTGTGAAGTAGTTTGTCCCATGTGTTCATATCTTCCCATCTCACAAGCTGTGGAAGGCTGTTACTCATTCATGTTTCTAAACGACAAAGTTGCGATTGAGCTTTTAATAGTTACTGCGAGCATTTAAAAGCTGCCTACATCCTTCTGATGCAGCTTGTTCATTTGAAAAGAATTTTTTTGAGCTGCAACATAAAGGAGCATGCATTAAGCAAAAATTAGCCCCGTCACTGACCGAAGCTGTGTTGAGGGCCCACGTCTGCTCTGCTATGCTGAGTTCACTGTGGAAGCCACAGACCGTTATTCATGGGTCACTTACTGTAACATCTCGTATTCCTAATGTGCGAACAAGTAACACCGATGATGGAGTAGAAATAGAAGTTAGATCACTGCATCTGTGAAACTCTGTTCCAAGGCAAACAAAGTTACCGTGGAAAACATTTGGTGCACACTTTTCACTGATGTTGTTGTCGCAAGTTTTGTGTGTGCAATTTGGTTACGTGTTGTGATTTTTTTTACATCGTAATTGCACCTTGGCAGAAAATTTTGTGCGATCAAAATTTTTACTGATCAACGACAACTATACGTGAACGTATGCCAGGACAAGTTAGGCAGCCAGTAGTTTCCAAAGCGATCGTATTTCATTCTTCAATTACTTTGTTTTCAACCAAAATTGCTTACTCAGCTAAAAATGATGTCACCATCTTAACCAGTGTCGCACATTGAATGACTTACTTTGATCTTAGAAAACTAAATTTAGTGGAAGCTAATATCCTGAAAGCGTTCGAATCCTAGCTGCAATGGTAGCGACTGTTTCGCACATTTAGTCACTCCGTAAATGTGATTTCACACACAGCGTAGAAATCAGAAAATTAGTAAAAAGTTTTTGCACCAAGGTGTCAGTGAACATATGGAAATTTCCCAGCACGCGGCATAGACGTGATAAAGTGGCAATGAGGACAACCTGCATCAAAAATGTCAAATTAAAGATTATCAAAATAACGACAGCTTGTGTCAGTGCATTTGGATTGTATTGTGTAATGTCTTCACTCCCACACGCAAAACGCTAGATTTTTAACATGCATCGCAGTAAAGAGAAGAAAAACACAAATACACGAAAGAAGACGAGGATGTCTACGTTGCGGTAGTATAGAATATGCGCTTGATGGCGCTAATGCATTTACTGTACTTTGATGAAATACTAGCTTTTTAAGACACACGCATGAATGACACCATCATGATTATTATAATGAAGAACTGCAATGACTTCCAAATACATCGATGTGTAGAATGCATGAGGGAGTTGGAGGCTGCGAAGGACCAAGGGCCATCTAGGCTGCAGACCTCCCATAAACGAAGCTGCTTTCAGTGTAAAGGGAACAGTGTATAATAGTTAGTATAAGTCGTTTACTCTGGGTATTAAATGTAATATGTGCAAAGCGGTTACATGGTAAATTGAAGTAAAATGCGTTGCAGGCAAGGAAAAGCCACCAGAAGAAAACGGTTTAAATTTGTCACGTTAAACATGTACTGTTTTTATGCATTCAAAAATAATCGTGATTACCAAAGAGGAAATGCGTCAAAAGCTATAGACCACTGCATCATCGCAATAGTGTCACGAGATTTAAGCAGGTTGAGAACCAGTCGCTTAATCATGCTTTGAGGAAAAGAACTCGTTAATACATTCATGAGAGCGGAAATGCATTTGTTTTGTAGGCATCTCACAACTTCATACACTGGTTTGATGAGACCAGTTTCTGTGAACGCAATAGAAGCATAACGATGTAATACATAGCAGAGACACTTCATGATTTGACACCTCCCACTGTAGTAGGGATACGTAACTAAATCAATCCACTTGCTTTATGTACAATATTAAATAAAAACACAAAACATGTTTCTAGTAGCTGAATACTACAGATTTCTTATACTCTGCCAGAAAAGTGCCAAACACGTATTTTTTTTCTCCGGAGGAATTTTTGACCAGATTGCTATTGCACTATATTTTATCATTTTAGCATCTGAGTTTGAACGTGATTTTGGTAAAGCAAATTGTCGAGTTTTAACCTGTCTTGTGTTATGTGAATGAACATCTGTAATGAGTTTAAAATAATTGTTAAACGTAGCAGGTAACTGCGAGGTAGTATATTTGTACATGAATTTGCTCACTTCAAGGTTGTATAAATCTTTTAGTTGGAAAATTTTTTGCATTTTATAAATGATAGTAACTTTGTTAGTCAATAGTTCATCTGTGTTTAATTATCTCATGGCGCAGTTTAAAACAACCGATATTGGCTGCAACTGACATGAAGCTGCTTTTCCCCAGGCAATAATCGCATGCTGTGCTCGTGAGTTTATTAAGCTGTGATACAACATACGTAATGCTTGGTTATTTACATAATGTTTAACTTTATACATTACACCAACATATTTGGATATAGTACTACACAACTGTTTACAATGCTCTTTCCAAGTCAGTTTTTCATCTACAATTACACCAAGCTACTTGTAAGTCACAGTTCTTTCAATACGATTTCTGTTTACATTTATTACAAAGGATTCAGAGCTCACATGTTTGTTTGTGATCAACATATATTTTGTTTTGGAAATGTTTACAAAACCTTCGATTGTGTCACATGCAGGCCGCGGGCTGACATAGCTGGTTTATTTAGTTGCAGTTTGGTGAAGAAATGCGAATGACTTTTCCAGCAAGTTGAACAAACGATCCCCACTAGTTGGCAAAGCAGTTTTCGGTGCTGTTGGCTGTTAAGTCATTGTATAATTTTATTCCAAAATTAAGATGTGTTTAACATTTTTTGGTCAAGGACCAAGGCTATGCCGGAATTGTACGACATCGTCACCCGTTACAATCCCGAAATTATCTGGTCGGATGGGGAGTGGGAAGCCAACTCACAATATTGGAATAGCACTGAATTTCTTGCATGGCTGTACAACAGCAGTCCCGTCAAGGTATATCCATAGATAGCATACAAGAAAACATCAATTGTTTTGCTAAACCTGCTGGCAGTGTTCCCTCAAACAATTTTTTACACTGAGCAAATGCTTGTTTAGTGAGCATGCAATTGCGTAACCATGCAGATGGGTAACCAGTGAAGCGTTTCAAGCGTTAAAAGGGCTGTGTCACATATATATATATATAAGACATTAAATTTGGAATGTTGCAAGTGCGCGTGAATGTGATTTCATGGTGCAAATGGTCTGGACGTACTGCACGTTTGCACACTTTAGAAGGAACATTGCGTGGTTGGCGTTCAAAAAATGAGGTTATTTCAGTGTTACCCTCCAAACCATTCCCTCAGTTTAAATACCTCCATTTCTACGACGAACAAATGATTTCGGATTTTCGCAGTGCATTGCGTTCTTCGCTGTACCAGGTTATACCCTCGCATTGCACATTTTCTAAAAGCTATGCCGTTTTGGTTTTAGCTTGAGAAACATATACGATGAATCGGATGCATATATCTTCTCAGTGCAATCCATGTATGATTACAGCGGTAAAACGTTTAATACTTCCTTCGCTTCTTCGAACCGTGGGGTGCAACAACTTGTCGCTAGACACACCGTTGATACATTTTAAGGCATTTCAAACTTCAGTCTTGAAGATTGCTTCTCAACCAGCCTCAGCCTAATTGCAAATTAAGTGTCATTAATTCCAGTACATCTTAGAAAAATGAAACAACGAAGTATTTTCGCAGGACACTGTGGTCACCAACGACCGCTGGGGTAGTGATACGCGTTGCAAGCATGGCGGCTACCTCACGTGTTCTGATCGATTTAATCCCGGAAAGATTCAAAGTCGGAAATGGGAGAATTGCATGACGATTGATACGGCATCCTGGGGATATCGAAGAAATGTCTATTTGAACGATTACTTGACCATTGAGAAAATTTTGCAGGTAACAAAATTCGTACAAGCTGACAGTTTGCCATCAGATGCTTTTCATCTGTACTTCGCTTTGAAAGACTGTATTTGTTGCTTTGTAAACAACACGCTGTGTCTGTCCGTCGATCGCATGCGAAAGTTGTCGCGGCGTGTCACAGCAAACAGTTGTAAACCTAGTTGTAACAAACCGCTCAGGTTCTGTCGTCGTGGAGGTAAATTATGTTGTGTCGAACCTGCTTTGCGTCGTAGATGGTTTGTACAGTGAAACAGTATCAGTGTGCAGTTGTTTTCCATCAGCACACTCTTGTTGCCCAAACACGACGTTTTCAAGATTGAACACATGTTTTTATTTGTTACATGGAAGACCTTGGCTAAAACCATAAGCTGCAACGGCAACATCTTGATCAACGTCGGGCCAACGAAATCGGGAACGATTCCAATCGCATTCGAAGAACGACTGCGACAAATGGGTGCGTGGCTGGGTGT
>Ga0210059_1005717_pt1 | contig 19976 bp, 10 predicted proteins | sample Ectturendosymbi2_FD_188042 | JGI IMG/M metagenome (GOLD analysis project Ga0210059, IMG submission 188042) | Ecteinascidia turbinata endosymbiont from Florida, USA - Sample 2 (SPAdes) (version 2) | ecosystem: Host-associated > Tunicates > Ascidians > Unclassified | place: Key West, Florida... | reverse complement strand
ATCTTTCGTGTAGGACGCTCCATGATTGAGTGGCGTCTTTAGTGAATTAAAGCCTAGTTTTCCGCAGATAGTGTTTAGTGGGATTCGCAGGCGAGTGCGCGACAGTTAGCAACACTGGTATGACGTTACGGTCAAGCAAATTAGCAGAGGTGGGACCGGATCCGGTCAACCGGAGTCGACACTGGCAGGATTCTGCGTTTTCCTTTCGGACCCGAATCCGGACCCGGAGTCGAAAATTTGTGAAAAACTGGACCCGGATTCACTTTTCCATTTCGGCAGCAGCAGGAGTTTGTGCAGTCATTTCTCAGGTAAAAACATGGGTAAATTACGGTCGGATTGATGATTGTAGCCGGAGTCTGAACAGGAGTCGGATTCTCAAATTTGAAGAATTGTTGGACCAGGATTCAAAAATTTTGGAACAGGAGCAGAGTCTGAGTCTGAAAAAGTGACTCCGGCCACCTCTGCAAATTAGCCACCTGAAACAGCACTAACCATCAGAGGTGCACAGAGTCTGAAATTTTTGACTCCGACTCCACTCCTGCTTCGGCTGAATATACTCCGCTCCGACTCCAAAGCATTTCAACGTTTTGGACTCCGAGTCCTGCTTAAACTCCAAAGTGAATTTTCTGAACTTTTGGCAGTGTCTAAACGACCGTATCTGGTTTTCACATTAAAAAGACTAAAAAAACATATCAAATGAATCTGCTGATCACTGCAATACATGTCAGTTGCTTCTCAGATAAAGGATTAAGGTGGCCACAATTTTTTTTACCCAATATCCTACCCTAAACCCTAACCATTTACCTTAACCACAAACCCTAACTATCAACACCAGACGCTAATAAACCCTAACCTTTGACACTAACACCAAACCCTAACCCTAAACGCTAACCCTAAACCCTAACCTTAAACACTAACACAAAACCCTAATCCTAAATTCTAAGGCAATGTCTATTTTGCCACCAAAATGCCGACGGCAATGGCTTGGCTGGAGCTATTGTGCCGCCAGTTTGAACCTTGGCAGAAATGAAGTAAAAACAAAAGATACACTCTAAAGCTAAGCTCTAACCTTAACACTAACCCCTAACCATAAACCCTAACCCAAACACTAATCCCAAACCATAACCCTAATGCTAACCCCTAACCCTAACCCCAAACCGTAATGCTAACCCCTAATGCTAATCTCTAACCATAATGCTAACCCAAATGCTTACGCCTAACACTAACCCCAGCACTAACACTGACCCCTAACGCTAACCCTAATGCTAACCCCTAACCCTAACTCTATCCCCTAACGCTAACCCTAATGCTAACCCAAATGCTTACCCCTAACACTAACCCCGGCACTAACGCCAACCTCTAACGCTAACCCTAATGCTAACCCCTAACCCTAACCCCTAACCCCTAACCCTAACCCCTAATGCTAAACCCTAAGACTAACCCCTAACCCTAATGCTAACCCCTCACCCTAATGCTAACCCCTAACCATAATGCTAACCCCTAACCCCTGATCCAAGCCCCTAACCCTAACGCTAACCCCTAACCTAAGAACCCTAACCCCTAACCGAACCCTAAAGTGACACCTAATAGAAAAGTTGTTAAAAAAGCAAAAAAAGAAAAGTCACTAAGGTGAGATTCGAATCCAAAACCAATGGCATACTAGACATGAAGCGTAACCACTACATCATGAGCAGCACACTGATTGCATGACAAACTGACCTTTTCTTTCGAATTGTGTCAGACTGGCGGCACAATAGCTCCAGCCAATCTGTTGCCGCAAGAAAATTGGCGGTAAAATATACACTTTCAAATTTTAACCTAACCCTTATCCAAGAGCACTTGTCTGCTTTTCGAAATGCACATCACAAGGGTCCACAAATTTTGACTTACAATCTTGTGTAAGTACATCAAAGGAAAAATCAAATACAACAATGGAGTCACTCGAACTGACGATTGTCTAGTCCAGGGCTACTCAATTAATTTATGCAAAGGTCCAATTACAAAAGTCAAAATTTTTTGAGGACCGGTCGCTCCCATGAAATCATACAAATGTAACATGTCTTGGATTTTTCTAACAAAAAGCATTAATTGAGAATATAAAACGAATAGATATTTAGATATATATAAAGTCAAGTAAATGCATATGGTTATTTAGAGAAGTTGTCAGCCTTATTAATTTTTCTGCTGGTGGGATTATTGATATTTTCTGCTTCTTGCCAGTTCCTTGAATTTTGGTTCCGGTACTGATAGCGAGTCAAACGCAATGGTGAATGTTTTCATTTATCATACAGATGAAAAACTTCTTAAGAAGTTCATATTTGAAAACGCAGATTCACGCAGCAGGTGGAACCAAATATAATGAACATTTGCACTGATAATTTGCAAAAAGTGGGAAAATTTTTTGAGATCCTTTTTTCACCAAAAGTTAATTCTCAGGTGCGCAATCACAAAATATATGTTTAACTGCTACGTTCTCCTGGAACTCAGTTATCTCCAGGGTTCTTTCTAAGAAAATTTGTAATGATCAAATATATTTGTTTTAGTGAGCATGAAAATTTTAACTGGCAGAATTCTACATGGATTACAAACTTTTTAAATTATTAGAAGGAGTATAAATTTTATACAAATACAAACAAGGTAGTAAGGTACACTTTCAATTAAGAAGTTTCTTCTTGTTTTCACGCTTTTCCAATGTTTTGGAATGTTGCAAGTGCGCGAGAATGAGATTTCACTGTGCAAATGGTCTGGTGGTACAGGGCAGTTGCCCATCTGGTGTGACTATGTCAGCCAAAAATCCAACAGTTTCCAGCCACTCTATGAATTACTAGAGCTCGCTATGTGTTAACAGTAATGCGCAAATCTTTCACTAAACCAGCAACTGCGAATTTCATTGTTGTTATTAACCTGGCTTCATGGCCATTTCCATGCCTTTAGTTTTACTGTTTTTACCAGAATAGTCATTGTAATTACCAGCGATTAGTAAATAATTGTGACTAAACAATTATTGTGAGCCAGAATTACAAGGACAACGTACGTGTGCTCCGCAATATAGCTAAACATCAGCTTGGTCGACAGTTTTAAAGCTAATGAGAAGTTAATGCCTGAGAAGCACGGCTAAGAGCGCTAGATCTTGGGACAAAAAAAACTTTTGTGAATAGAATACTCTTTCGAGAGCCTGATGAGGTCCGGCCTTCACCGTCCAAAGGCCCGGATTCGGACCGCGGTCCACCATTTGAGTAGCCCTGGTCTAGTCACTTCCCACTCGACGATGTTGACAGTAGTGAGATTTCTCCAACTCAGTTTTATGTCTGGCAGAAAACTGGATTCGGGCAGAAAACTGGATGAGAAAACTGGATGCGTGATACGATACTTTTTGTCCTTCGAAACAGAAAACTGGACTTGCTGGTTGTTGAGACACTACCTAAACTTTTTATGTGAGCTATATTTCATTGGCCAACAGATTTTTAACGTATCACCATGAAAAAGAAATTTTCCAAATCTTTACACACACGAAACTCACCAACCTAACCTGACTTACATCCAAGTTGTATTAAAATTTCAAGACTTCCTGTGACGTAGTTTTGCACATTTGAAGGTTATGTTATAACATGCTTTGTAAAAAACAATCTGCAATAATAATAATCAATATTAAACAAATTTGCTTCTTGATAAAAAAAAACTGACTCATGCTCCGGCCTTTCCTTGGAAAAATCAACTCCGGCTCCACTCCTATTTTCGAAAATCGTTGAGACTCCGGCCGGAGTCTACTCCGACACTCCGGCTCCTGTACACCTCTGCTAACCACAAAGCCGAATTTTGTGACCTTTGACAGATTTGCCAGAGATGCACATAGACTTGGATATGGATAGAAATCCTGCAGCATTTTCGTATTTTGATGGATTTCGATTGGATTTTATATTTTCGGCTTCACCAGATTTGGATTTTACGTTTTCTGTACTGCTTCGCAACTTTCGGATCAGGTTCGGGGCTACAGCTTAGCCCTGCTGTATTTTAAACTGTGAGTTTGGTTCGGTGGAGTTTCTCATTCTCACATCCGTCGGTGTTGTACATCTTGTTTGATTAAATCTTGAGCCTTGAGTGTGACCAGTGATACAAATCTGCTCTTATATGTATTATGTCATCAAAGTTACGATTCTCTTTTTGGCTCATGATTGAATCTGCGACAAATACATCAATAAACAAATAAAAATGTGTATAAGCCTACAGCACAGGCGACTCATTTGCACTAGGCTAGGCTACACATATAAATCATGATGAACTGTTTTACAAGTTAGAAGTTACTACTTGTTAGTAGGTATCAACCATTGTAATCCACTAGGCTATAACAAATCTTACGCACGAACGACGAGAGGTTCTAGCACGAGTTCAGGGGTTTTGTTAATGGAGGAGAGAGTAACCCGCATTATCATAGGCCATCAGGGATAAAATTAGTCAATAGACCATAATTCCCTGGTTTAAGTTGACAATGGGCATGAGCCATCAACTTCTTTACTAACTGGCAATGGGCCGAAGCCACCAGCTGGTTTCTTGCTGCTCCTTGGACCGAGGTCAGAGACAGCAGGGTTGCCAACTTGTCTTCACCAAAAAAAGCCAGACCTTGTCCCAAAAAAGCCAGATAGCAGTTTTAAAGCATTAATACATAAAATATGCATAGCCAAACACAAACTCATTAAAACTCATCAGAAACATCGATACAATACAATTCCACTCTTTCGAAGCATTTACCTTCCCCATAACTCCACTGTCGTACATTTGTTTCTTATCCATAAAATCGATCATTTTTAGGGCAACAGCAAAATCTTTTCAATATTTTGTGCATGCTGCATGGTTATCGACTCTTTTCAGAAGAGATTTTAATGAATATGCAGCTCAGACAATGTTTTTCCAGAGCCAAGCCTTTCCAACTGGAAAAAAACATATTTTGTCTGGATTTTTTTGATTTCCAAAAAAAGCCAAAGGTGTTAAAAAAACTTCAGAATTTCAAAATCTGACTTCAAAAAATCCAAATTGGCAACCCTGGGAGACAGAATGAATTTCTCAGTCCAGATGTGGCTGCTTAAAAAGCCCGAGGAGCTCCGCGCTCCAAGTGTTTCTTTATGTTATGAAGAGGAGGATTATTTCCATGCGAATCGTTACTAAGTATTAATAGGAATTATACTCCTAATATTTGTGGTTACTCTCGTCCTCAGTAATGTTCAAGAATCAAGTGCAAAATATATGTACACTAAATTCAAATGTAAACAATTCACAACGTTCACTCCGGTTGAACCGAACGTCTGTCTTCTAACTACAGGCCGGAGTTTGAGAACATTTCATGTTGAGATTGCACCGCGAACTCAACAATAGCCAGCCCCAAATTTTTTTCTGGGGTGGGGGCAAATATTTTGACTTTAAAGCGAGCAACAGTATTTTGTTTAGGACACCATATGCAAGAAATTTTGGTTCCATGGCTACGCCAATGATGAAGTATTCATTTTCATTACACTACAAATGAAAACATTTATAGTTTTTTCGACACATACAACCTGTCTGGAAGCTACACACAGGAAATCTAAGTAAAAATACACATCTTAATGTGAGGCTACTAGGAAAAAAGTGTGGGAACGCCATTACCACGCGTTCGCGACCTTCTACGCCCCTGCTTACAACCAAATGCAAACATATATGAAGACAACAACTCAGTCATTCACGACGTGCATAGCACTAGCAATAAAGTGGAATCGAAGGTGCAAGGCTGGGGTGGATATTACTGCAGATTTTAGATGCCCGAGACCAGGGCCGGATTTACGTATAGGCTATTTATGCTTAAGCCTAGGGCCTCAAGATCTAAGGGGGCTTCCAACAAACTGTGGTGCGCATAGAGTCAATCGTCAGTATATGAACATTTAGATTAAACTTCGTCAAAAATTTATGTCTTCTAATTTATTATTCACGAAAATTATATTTGTTCAAATTTCGTGGTGATAACGCCAGAGTCTTCTAACGAGTTTCCATGTATATCACTATGGCCATTGGTCAAGCCGCATGCCAAATATTGTGTCGATATACTCAAAGCACGCTTGCTACGTCCTGCGTTTGCTGAATCGTACCGATAGTTACGTGTGACTCTATCAAAAGAACTTGTGGCTGTTCATATTTGAAATGCACCTGATCAGTGGCATAATTGACGGATGACAGAGGTGCGAACCGCCCCGCCCCCCCTGCCAAGCTAAATGTAAAAACGTAAAAACTGGGCCCCAACGTAGCTTGTATTTTGGTATTTACTATTCGTTTGATTTCAGTAGATTGTTGTTTTTTTGCGTTTTTCGTAGTGTGTTCCGGTGATTTCGGGTTTTTGTATAGCGGTTCAATACCGGATTTGCTATTGTGCATCAAGTATTTTCTGAGCGTTAGCCAGTCCGGGCTCCCTTCAGCTAAATTTCCACCGTGGCTCAAACCTCTAGTTGCGTCATTGCACCTGGTCAAAGCAAGGTTGTAGTGCAAATAAGAGTTATGTGTAGGGCTAGCAGCAGTATACTACAATAAAACAAAGTTGTTTCTTGGGTGACTGAGTAACAGTCCCGTCGCCACGGGGGGCTTTGGTGGCCTTAGCCCACCCAAACAAAGCTCCAAGCCCTCCACAAATTAAAATATGAAACACTATAAATTAGTGGGATTTTTGTCAAATTTGAATGCCAACCCCCCCTTGCACGAATGTAAAGCCCCCCGCACAAACGTAACGCCCCCTAATCACGACTTTCTGGCTACGGTTCTGCTGAAAAATACAGTAGTTCTGTCCAGAGGTGGGCAGTAGCGAGCTACTAAAATAGTGAGCTACTGTAGCGAGCTAATTTTCCAGGAGCGATAGCCGTAGCGCCGCTCTTTTTTGAAAAAACTAACGCATTTGGTAGCGAGCTATCGCATTTCACTGTTGCCGCTATTCGCTACTTTGGCGTGAGTGGTGGCCAAAGGAAAAAGTTCGCTTGAGCTTTTCCGTCCGCACACACTGGTAGTAACGGCTCTTCTCACTGTTTTGTATTGACTATGGATGATTTTTTGCTGTGATCTAGTAGCATCAGGAAAGATTTAACTCAGGTTGCTTTTGACTTGAACGATCGGTTCCATTTTAGTGCGTAAAAATCAACATCATCAACAATCTTGAAGCAGTTCGGGCTTGGAAATATAGGCTACTGCTGCTAGTAAAGCTGCGCAAAAGTGAGTTGAATGCTTGGAATAAATGCTGCACTGGATTCAGTCAGTACTTCACTGCATGTGTAGCTCTAATTTTTTGCTTTTACGTATATGTCAATATGACATTTTTTAGTTTGGTTCGACTTCAGCGTATTTGGCTGTGTGCATAACCCATTGCAAGATTTTGTTGAAGTTACAGAACAAGATACGGCTTTGACGCTCGAAAAAATACCAGCACGTGATAATATTATCACCACATTCACGTTATTCAATTAAAGCAAAAAAAGATTGCGGCAATGGCCAATTTTCAGTTTGTGAACGCCAACCAATTGAGAGCTAACATCGTGAATACGTTGGGGTGATACAGTATTGCAGTTCTCAATAAACTGTACCAAGTTCTTCAACACACACCGTCAAGTCTACCGGGAACGCAATCAAACATGATTTTTGCGTCTAACGTGAACTTACTCGTAGATCAAAGTTATGCAAATTGTTTCCAATCTTGCAAATGTTCTGGTAGCATAACAGAAAATTGACGTTGATGAAAGCAAGTCAAATGTTTCCGTAAAATTCGGCTTACAAGTTTTGCAAGTGTTTTTTCCAACATGTCCGATTTGGCAAAACAGCATCTGCAAAACGGACCAGAACTATTTTGACAGATTTGAAAATAGGTATGAGCTTTCAACATTTTAATCCTGCAGTAGGCTATAAACAGTATAAAACAACGTGCAAATCCAATCACCAATGTGCTTTGATCACTCGCTCATTTTTTGGTGTTTAGGCATATGATGAAAGCCATGACGGCAGCTCTTACGAAAAAAGCCATTTCAAATGCTGAGGTTCGTTCATTCAGAAGGATGTTTTTAGGTATTGCTGCTGAAACAAAGTTTTCCTTGCAAGTATCCGGGCATCAGGTGGTGCAATAGAAAATCAGTGAGTCAGGACCGGAAAAATTACCGCAAAAACAAAGATGCTACATTCGCTCATTTGCAATAAAACCACAGGAGTGCTGAGTGCTGCAGCTAGCATTTGCTTATGTGTAATTAAATTTTCATTCGTTTGTCATGCTTTCACATAATTTTCAAGAACTTGTTGAAAACATGTCGCTTTTGCCAATGCAATTTTACAAAAAAATTTTCTGACGAGGTTTCGAAAAATAATATGCTGTTTTCGTATCAGGGCAAACATTTTTTTGAAATAATCTCTCAAGGCGTTTTCAAAACTTTTGCGAAAATTTCTTCTTCTAGGGTAGAAACAACGTAGTAAATATCATTCCAGCGTGTAGTTGATATGCTGATATTCTAAAGCGTGCAAACATCGATAACTGCGCGGTTAAGCCTCTCGTATGCCATTGAGTTTTCTTCTGCATTTTCATGATGGCTTTTTCAACAACTGAGTCAAGACAAACCCCTTCTTTCTGCAAAGTAAAATTGGGCATGCTGACAAAAACTCCATATCTCTGTACCCACCAATTCTGTCGCATGGCGAAAAGCATCTGTCGAATGAACTGACATAGTGCTTCGTCTAAATCAGTTGGCACTTTTGTTGTTAGACGGTTAATTTGCTCTATAACCAAAAGAATTTCACACCGATTTCAAAAACGCTTTGCATTTCGCAAGCATTTTTATGCCTTGTAGTCATCCTTCACAAGGCACTTCACTTAGGAGACAACATTTGCGGTCGTTTCAACGCTGTTTCAATTAATATCTCTTACAAGGCATACAAAAACACAAAATCACCGCTTGTTTTTCAGAACCATCTTGCAAATGTGCAGAAAAATCAGATGTCTCTCAGCAACGACATAATGCGGCTCATAACCCGCATTAGCAAATTTTCTTTTTGTCTGTATTCTGTGAAAATAGTTTGTATCAGAAGCGATTCTGTGCTAAAGAGTCGTTTGTTTTTTGCAAAGTGCTTTCACTTCTGTCGCTGCAACACTTTAGACAAAAGACTGCTGTTTGAAATCTGCGTAGTCGTAGCCTATTTCATTTCGTTCAAACCAGAACGGAAAAGTTCTTGCAACTTGCCTTGTTAATGAAATGTCGCTTTTTTGCTACGTCACGCGTTCTTTTTCGTATAGGCGTAGTGACGTTTCTTTCATATTGCACTTAATTTGGGGAGACGCTATCTTTGTAAAAGTGGTTGCAGCAAGTTTTAGTTTGAGCTTCGTAGCACGGATTGTACTAACTACTATCTGTGAAAAAATATAAATTGCCTTTCTACTTTCGAATTGAACTCGTACAAGGTTATTACTATATTTGTGATCATTAAACCACTCCATCCAAAATTAGCTCACGCTTTTGGTTACAGGCTGAGTCTAAGTGCAAGCGTGCATTCTTAAACCTGACCGGTGATAGTCACTGTAATGAAACGGGCATTGTTAGGGTGGCGGTTTACCCATGCCAAGAAGCACAGCTGACGAAAATTCCAATCATAATCATTTAATTAGAGGAGAGCAGTTTTACTGTGCAGCTTGCCTTTAGTGATGGAAACTGCAGTTCATCAATTTATCTCCTAGCATTTCACCTCTGTTTTGTTTCCAAAACGCTAAGTTTTTGTTTACAACTTACATGCATACAGTGCATGTTTATCGATCATACTGTTGTTTATGACATTTGGTCACTCAAAGTTAGTAAGACAACAGAAATGTAAATATTAACTGGTCTCCTATCGCCCCCAATCGCCCATTTCTGCTTCACCGCCCCCCTAGAGTTTCTCACCGCTCCCAGGAGGGCGGTACCGCCCACTTTGGGAGCCACTGTCGTACACCGATTATTTTTACAGCTGGTGCAGGATTATGCACGTTTGCAACCAATCCATTCAACAGTTGCATTGCACTTTCAAAAGCTAGAATGTTAACAAAACGGTGGTTGGCCAATTTGTTCTCGATATCTAAATAGGCTATCTTTACACGCAGGCTATATAAACTGCATCCTATTCAAAGCTGTTGTTGTTAATAAGCCGAAACATGGAGAAACAAGGAGCTCAGTTTGCAGTACATGTAGTCAATAGTTTGTTCAGGGGTTTCACTAATACCAAAGATCAACATCACCTTTTTTATAAAATCTAAAATGATGCCTGAAAACTTCGTGGCTGATGCAAATGCCCGGTTTTCCCCCACCCTGGTTGTGGGCCTGGTTCGACTTACACGCGCGTAAAACCTTGTTAAATAGAATTTGCGACCTTTTTATTGCTTGATTACTATCTTGAGTTCTATATTCAACTCCAGCGAGATAGCAGCAATAGAGGCGACTGATAAACCTACAGCAATCCACTTACAAAAGTAAATGCACTCTATGTGTGTCTCCAGTCTAAGTTTCATTTATGTGCATTTGCTGTAAAATGAACAATTCCTAATCATAACGGCCCAGTGACTATTATTTTCAGATCATGGTTGTTAAAAAAAGGGGCACCCAACAAAATTGATAGCTTTGAAAAGAACATTTCAAGGTGAGACTGTAAAATAAATCCTACTTCTGCAAAACAGCACAAATTTTAAAAGTTCACCAAAAGTAGCGGTAGCGATAGCTTGCTACTATTTTTGTTCAGTAGCGGGAGGGGTAACGCCGCTATCATTTTCAGCAAATAGCGATAGCAGTAGCGACGCTATTTTCAAAGTAGCGGTTGCCCACCTCTGGTTCTGTCAGCGTTTGTATTGCGTAAAGCTCGATTGGTATTTTTAGATGTGATTTTTTTCCTTTGAAATTTCTTCAGGAAAGTCATTCAGATGTCAGATTGCTATTGTGTGCTTGTGCAAGTTTGTACTGCTCCCATTGCTAAGCAAATCAGAGAAGATCTTGATGAACTTGAATAGCAAGCAAAAGCCACTTTGCCAACTGGCAACCACAGAACCCTTCCCCAACGGTACAGGGAAACAGCAAATAATGACAAGAGCGCGCTTGGGTCTGATGCCTTAGATTAGTAGTTCTTAGTTTATCCAACCACGCGAAACCTTATTTCTTAACTTGATAGTCACTAAATGGTCAGGCGAAAGGTCCTTTTCAAAATTCAAAAGAATTGAAAATGAATGAAAGGGTCGCAGTGTTCCAACAGAGGTTGTCTATACTAACATTCGGTACATTAAAAGCGACAAACTTAGGCAAACAAATTGTAATGAATTCGTAGATAATTTTGTTATGTAGAAGGCAAGACAAAACCTTTTTACTGTTCACTGTGTTATATTCAGCCTTACTTGATCCGATGATTGTAGCTTTCTATTTCTTTATACGTTATTCATTAAATGACAGCATAAGCGAAATTTAAACCAGTCCAGTCACCACGGTGGGCATTGGTGAGCTCAGCCCTTCCAAAATTATATATGAAGCACTATAATCAGTAAAGATTTTATCAAATTTTCAGAATGTCAAGTCCCCTTAATGCGCAAATTTAAAATACCCTATTCAAGCCTTTCTAGCGACGGTTCTGGTTTTCAAACCTCACATCTTTTCACGCGACAGTTTAGTTGCGTTCGATTCTTACCAGGCTGAAAAAGTAAGAAACACGCGAATCGTGAACCTAACAGTTGCAACTATGTGGGTGCGTTTTACGTGACGTGTTTTGCTCGTGTGTGTGAGGTTTTTACAGCCATGTTAAGCGAGTTGCAACACGTCCTCACGTTGTGTTTTAAAGTCTTTCTGCAGCCATACATACTATATAGGTACAGTGTGTTTGTTTTTTTTGAACACAGATAAAAAAAAAACAGATGTGATTCTTATGAAAAATGTAGGCCATGTGTTTTGTCAAATATTTCAATTATGGCAATTTCGGTTGGTTTGCCTGTGGCAGTGAATAATCCGGTTCCCGCTAGCCAAGTAGGATTTTAACGATACTAACATCCCCGGTGATGCGAAAACCATCCGAGGCTTCCTTTGGTCTAACGCTGATGCGTGCAGCGCAGGCAAGCTGCTTCTTCACTAACATCTTCCATCGTCCTAAACGTGATCTGTATGAACATTTCTTTTGGCAATTACAATTGTGTAACTGGCGTAGGTGGGTTTGTTGTATGAACTACTACCGTAGCGTAGGCTATTGCAGGCAGAATGCAGGAAAATCATAGAAATGCACAGGACGACAGCTACATTGTAGAGACTTGCGAACCTTTCACAATCACGCGAGCTGCATTAAACAGACACATTATTTCGTCAACGGAGTGCAACAGGCTCAAGCAAGAGCCAGCGAATCAACTTGGAGATATCTCTCAGCCAGTCTTACTAGTCCAAAAAGTAGTGAGAAATTTTTTGAAGAGTTTCAGGTGAGCTCGAAAATCTTTGTTTCAAACTGAAGAGAATGTAGCACGCAAGAAGTTATTAGTTGTGTTATGATGTTCATACAGGCAATACTACCGAAGAAAAGCAAATACTGTACCATCAAATTTCACGGAAAGATGTTCACTTCAGAAATTGATATACAACGTGTGAAATTGGAATTTAAGTGCATTATTTTTTTTAGAGTTTAAGAAAACGCCTCCGTTCACATTAAGCACTGCAGATATCGTTTTTTTTTTATTTCAAGTAGGTTGGTTTGCTAATGCTTAGCATAGGGCTAGAGACTATGCTCACGAAGCTTGCATTTATACACTGTTTGAAACATTTTCAAACCAACCATTGTGGGCGCTTCATGAAATTGTAAAGAAAATAACACAAAATATAATGCATTGTCAAAACGCGTTATTTAAAAAAAAAGTTATTCGAGAATCAAGATGAGCATACGAATGCAGCCTACCAGGTCCAGGCTGGCTAGACCTGTCAGATTAAAAAAAGTATTTTTTCAAAACGCATCTGGCAACCCTGAACCAAAGAGAGTCGAACCGACTGCCCTCGGCATAACAGCAAGAGGTTCCCCACTGGACTATTGCTGCTACGAATTGAACGTTATATGGGGGCGAATCACCACGCCACATTACTTACCCCTTTCAAAAGCTCAAGACGACCTTCAACGGGGGATTCCAGCCACCGACACGTTGGGCGCCATTTGTTGCAGCCACAATGCTGCATCGCCCTGAACCAACCAATGAGAGAGTCGAACCGACGACCCTCGGCAATAAAGTTTCCCCACTTGACGAGGTTCACTCTCGTATTGCTGCTGCGAATATGTGGCGAATCCAACCCGTGGGCTTATACAGTACCCACGATTTTCTAACAGTTCTTGAGATAACTGCTTCAGTGTCGATATGCAGAAAACCTGAAAATGACGTTTTTCGCTCAAGAAAACGGACGATGCTCTCGGCTGTGTATCAAGTGTGTGTGTGGCAACATCGTTTATTGCACGGCAGAACAAGCGAATCGATAAACACAAGTCCATATACACTAAAGTCTTCGTTGGCGGGAACTGAAATGAAAAATCTCGCTGACACAAAAATAAAATATCAAAACAAGATGTCTTCGTCTTCCTCTTCGTCCAGCATGTTGGGTGCGTGGACCGATATGACTGCTTCAAGTCTCCCACCCATGGCCTGCTTTTCCATCTGCTCCTGCCAGGCCTTGCGCACGAGATCCTGCTTCTCTCGCGCGATTTCTTTTTTCTGCTGGACCTTTTTCAATCGGAAAAAATCCTCTCTCTCGCCCTCGTCGAGCTCGGTGATGATGTAAGAAATGGTCCGCTCGATTTTGGGAATGATCACTGCACGAAAGTAGTCAGGTTTTTTTAAGGCGTTTTAGGGACCCGATTCGGGTCCCTAGAATCAGAGAAAATTATCATCGGGTCCATACAGATCCAAACCGGGTTCCTAACATTTTCCTTAAAAAAACCCTGGAGTAGTGCATAAGTTTTAGTTAAGGCTGCCGCAAAATTGCTGATCATAAACTACCGGGTCATCAGAAGTCCAACTGCGTTTTCCAGCGATCTGATTTAAATTCAACAGGCGCATTTTCATTTTCACGGTCGGTACATCACAGTATAGGTCACTCATGTGACGCATCGCAAGCATTACGTCACTATTTATTGCGTAATGAAGCACTTTTGCACTGGCAGCAGGAGATCTGGAAAGAGGCCCGTGGCTAGGGTGAGGTTTGAGGGGCAATTATGTTTTTAAGGGGGCAAGATTTTTGTTTTCGTTATATGTTTAAAACCAACTGTGCCGCCACACTTCTGGGCAAAACAAAATCTAGGTGGGGACAAAAAAGATTGGGGGGACACTGCCCCCGAACGCTCCGTGCCTGCCTTGAAAAGGTGACTGAGCGAAGAATTTAAACGACTGTTCAACCAGTGACAATATCGGGTACCCGGCGGTGCAGTGCCGAAAAAAATGGAGCTCCATCTAAAAAAACATGCCTTGCCATTGTCGGTTCTGTCGAGAACTTTGCAAGGAAAGGTAACGCAAGCGCCGACATTTTGGCGATTTATCAAAAGCAGTGGGACGCCGATCCCTTAAAAATAGGTGCATCGAAATTTTATTGTCACTACGGCATTGCCCAGAGGTAATCAGCAACGTTTTCAGACTACACGCGTTAGGTGGAGAATGTCTTTCAATGCTATTTAGAATTTGCAGAATTACGCGCTATTCGGCTTTTCGTTCCGCACCTGGAATCCATTCACAACCATTGTCAACCAGTTGTACCAACACATATTTTTTACACTTTTCTATAGTTTGTCGATCAACTTATGTATCCCCCATGCATTATCACTGATCAAGCAAGGTTATTTCGTGTACTGTCATTGCAAATTGTATAAAAATTAAACAATCTACCATCGCAACCAAATCAATGTGTCGACGTACGCGTATCTTCTACATTTTGCTCCAGGGCGTCCACACTAACCTGAATTGAGAAATAAATGAGGGGACAGAATAATTCCCTTCCGACCAGTAAGGAGGATTAACTTCCTGTTGTGACCGGAAATGAGTTATTTCGGCACAATCATAAATTTGCTTTCACTTTGCTACTTTTTCCGTTTTACTGAGCGGATCACTTTTGATAGTGTAATGGTTTACAAGATATTTATTTGCAACATGGCAAGATAAAATTTTAGCAGCTGATAGAAGTTCCTTATAGAAGACACACACAAAAATCAGAATATCTCACACAAAATACTAGAGATAGACCGATATATCGGGGCGCTAGTTGGGTTTTACCGGTATATCGGCATCGACCAAAACGGCCGATTTTATCGGCCTCAGTAGATGTTGACAAAACGCTGCTATATTCCTCACGCATGCAGACAACTTGCGTAAGAAAGCACAACAAAGCAAGTCAAGACAGTTATCTTGCAGCAACGCTAGCAGGTGTGCTTTCATAAACAAGCAGACAAGATGAACCATGAAGCACGCGTCAGCCGTCGCAGCTGAAACGAAAGCATCACCATTGATCAGGTTAATAAAAAATCATAGCAGAATATTGCAATTGCTGCAATTTAAAAAATTTCAGCTCATAAATTCTGATTTTTGAAGTTTTTGAAAAGAAGGTAAGGCATAGAATACATTATATTTTTGGTAATGAAGCAGATAACCAGATTTACAAATTTGGAAATATCGGTTATCGGTCCATGAATGGCCGGTATGTCGGTATCGGCCCCAAAAAAGCCATATCGGTCGGTCTCTACAAAATACCTTGCACTCTTACATCTTATACTTGGATGTTGAAATTTGCAATAGGTTAAAATCTACCACTGCAGCTTCGAGTGTTTCAGTGCATTAGGAACAATATTGCACCACAAGGTTTGAAATTAATTATGTTGCAATCCAGAATTGATTTGTTTCCGGCCATATCCGGTTTCTATGGCAAATGAAAATCTTGATTGTGGCGAAACCCTTACCGGAAATGACATCAACAGAGTCTTTAAAACGCTAACATAAAGAATTGGCGGCAGGTTGCGACTTGAACTTGAGAAACGAAGCCGCTTACACACGTTGTAAGATCCAAAAAGCACCTGTACACGTTGTAAGAACTAAAGCACTTATGCACGTTGTGCCGCGATTTGCGATGTTGTTAAAGACCAAGCGCTTCGCAGCAGCCTCACCGTGTTCGATGGCGTTCACTCGTCGGTTGGTTATTTTGATTGCTTCGTCGAGGGTTACAAACGATGTCTGAAAAAAAACGAGCAATAGAATCGCTACCTTGCAGAAAATAACTTGAGCGAATAATGTTAAGCATTGCAAAGTGCACCGTGCAGTGAGCAAAGCATGGCTTCGCTCGGTCGTTGGCCCAATTTTCGCGGCCAGGTCAAAACATATTGTTGTTGACTGCTGCCGTCCAGTATGGACAAGACCAGGACAGAGGGGCTGAAGTCATTGCACAGGATGACTTAAGGATTCCACACAACACTACAGCAGTCATCACTGCGGCGGCAACAACAACGACGCAACACCTACAACCCGCTACGTATGACCAGTTCAAACAAAAACAAGACTGACCAATTCAGAGTTCCGAAACCGGATTTTGCCAGATATTCAACAAGTCCAGGACCACAGGTGTAGGAGCAGGCAAATTTTTGGGGGTGCGAAGGATTTTCGCCCGATTCCCCAAACTTGCCCAGAAATTTTGGGGAGAGTTTTTGTGCGAACATTTTCTCAAGCAGACCTTCTTTTGGGATGACCTCCAAGAAAAAGAAAAGGTCTTCATGCGATCCTGCAACCGATGGTTGAGCGCCATTTTTGCCCAGATTTCCACCAAACCAAAACTTTTGGGGATGCGCTTGCCTCCTACGTCACTGCCGAGGACAACCTGTGTTCAGCGTCAACGGTTGGTTTAATGTCGACCGATAGTTGCATGCGTTCAACTGGAGGATTGTTCAGGTATTTCTTTGCAGTGACGTTCTATTTTTTGTCTACGAAAGAGCGCGGCAAGTTTGTGTTCTTTCAGTTTCCACCTCACTGATGATGCTGATTCATCAACGAATCTCTCGGACTCAATCGTTGGAATCTATTGCCTTTGGCCGCTAATTTTGTCATGAAAACAGCTACTGATGGTTATTATTAACTTATCAACGCACAGGATCTGTTCCGATCCGACGACAAATGTATGACGTCTAGTACATCACGTACTGTTTCACCGTCACCACTTATCAAAGGCAACAAACCCACAAACTGAACTGCTGGTCGCGAGGCGAAGCGCCACGTCAGTCGCAAGCACTTGCAATTCAGTGACTTTGGTTTTATCGGTAATGCCTCGGTGCTAATCATTTCAGGGCGACGTCCACCGACGTGAACAGTTCGTTTAATCGAAAAATACGTTGAAGAAAATCGAACTTCGTTTGCAGCTGAGGCCATCCGGGACAGTACGTGGGACAAGTCCAGCATGTCCAGCCCACGTGCGGCCCAGTTTAGTTTTCGCTGCAGTAAAAGTATCCTACATACTGACAACCTGTCTTTATTTTGATTCTTGAATTTGACATTTTTGATACAGGTAATTCTCAGTGCCACTTTATCACGTAAGTTACCATTGCAGTTGGGATTCGAACACTTTCATTATATTTGTTTAAGCTACATTTAGTTTGCTAACATCTAAGTAAACCATTCAATATGCGGCCTTCAATAATGTGTCATTCAATGTGCGGCCCTGGTCAAGTTTGGGTTGGAAATAGCTGGACAAGTCGAAGAAACGACACGAAACTGGCATCAACAGGTTGTTTGGTCCTTGTCATGTAATCGATGTTAAACAGCCTTCAGCAAAAAGAATTGTTCAATTAATAGGAACTTGCAACTTGAATGCGGCGGCTTACGAAAAGACTTTGTTAAAAATACAGACGAAATTAAACAAATATGTTGGAGCAATGGGTTTGGATCAAACAAAACATGAAGTGGCTTCTACCTGAAGAGAAGCGAGTTCGACGAGAAGCTTTATCGCTTTCGCGTAGTTTTTCTTTAGACGCCCGATCTGTTCTCCTCCGCGAGATAAGCCGGTCAACTCGTAGCTGTCGGTTCCATCCTAAAAGCAATTAAGGCAACGGTTAACCTCCGATATTCTTCACATTATAGGCAACGCTTAACCTCCGATATACTTCACATTAAGAAGCTTCTTTTTTCAGTTCCTGACAGATTTCTGTACCAGTTGCGTGTTAATTCGCGAAGATATTTTGATCAGGAGTTAAGGTGTTCAAGATAAAAATCTCAAAATAAGTTAAATTGCCTGCAAGCTTCATGAGTTACACTTGTACGAGGGAAAAAAACAAGAAGTTACAACATTTTCAAAGCAAGTTGCTTACATTGGCAATTAAATAACCGCGCCAGCGGTTTCATGCCAACTAGTTTGCGAGATTGCAATTGAACTGATTATGACCATAAAAACCTCACCACTACTTTTCAACTGCTGAACCTCCACATGCGAAAAATGTAAAGCACAAGAACAAACAGTTGTAAATGACAACCTGGAGGCATAACGAGCGAAGTCAAACGCGCAAGACGGTTGTGCGCTGCACATTTACACAATTTTAAATCAGTGCAGGGCAACAATCCGGGAATGATTACCTCGTAATATTCAAACGCAGGCAACTTAACGCCGGCCACGTTCTCTTGCTTCGATCGCACTTTCAATTGTGCTTTGCTCACGTTCTGCAGCACCACGGGGCTGAAATCACCGGCAGAAAACTTTGTCTCAGCAAGCGAAAACGCTGCTTCTTTCATTACTTCGCCCATGGCTTGCTTCGCCTGTTCAAACATTGCAAGCACTTTTATTTAGTTGGCTGCAACCGTTTATTACGTCTTCGGTTGATACAAACCACGCGGTTTGAAATTTTCGTTGTATACACGTGTGTGAGTGCGACTGTGTGTGTGGTAAGAGGCCTACACCAGTCAAAAAGTTTTGAACGCTGAAGTCCCGCATGAACAAATTATACTCACCCACACCCAGCACAGCAGAAATAAGGAAGAGTCAACTTGGCTTGCATTTCCGACACCCTGATCCCAAATGGTTTCTCACCTTGTTTGAAAAATGGATGAAATTATGTTTTTTCAACCGACCGCTCGTCTTCGCGAGGAAATATAATCATAATCTTTTTGCATTTTTATCCCAAGGGGAGTCACGCACACCGAACACTCGCCATCAAATAGAAAGTGGTCTTTTCGCAAGATGATGCACGTCGTTGATGACAAACCCGCACCTAAATTGTTTTATTGTCGTCTGGCATGTTCAGAAAACCTGTTTGGGGGTTTGGCAGTTCGCGAGGACAAACCTGCCTTGTGCAGATATCTAGTGTGTGTGTGTCTGTTGTATCAACAGCGATAAGATTAGATAAATAAGCGTCGATCTTGGAAGCAGCTACTTTTGCAAATGTTTTTTTCACAAAAAATACACAACAAAACAATGTGCAGGTCAATTTGAAGACAAGCCGTATAAAAAAAACAAGAACGCACCAATCGATGATTTCGAAAGGTATGACATAAGACCCTTCGCTAAACGACTGTTTTCATCGTCGGTTAAGTCGAACGAACCGTGCCTACGTCACACCAGGCATAGATTATGCAGGCGGGGCGTAATTTCCACACTAAGCCTACCTTACAAAAACAACTGTCAGCAAGTCATTTTCGCTATTCAGTCGGCAAGCTATTTGAGCATTGTTCTGTGCTTGGTCAGTGTTTCTAAAAATATTTAATGCCGACGCCCACACAGTCCGCACACAATGAAAACCATTCACGCATAGCGCTAACGTGAAACACACGCACAGAAGAAACCATTCACGCATAGCGCTAACGTGAAACACACGCACAGAAGAAACCATTCACGCATAGTGCTAACGTGAAACACACGCACAGAAGAAACCATTCACTCATAGCGCTAACGTGAAACACACGCACAGAAGAAACCATTCACTCATAGCGCTAACGTGAAACACACGCACAGAAGAAACCATTCACG
>Ga0210059_1005716_pt1 | contig 19978 bp, 10 predicted proteins | sample Ectturendosymbi2_FD_188042 | JGI IMG/M metagenome (GOLD analysis project Ga0210059, IMG submission 188042) | Ecteinascidia turbinata endosymbiont from Florida, USA - Sample 2 (SPAdes) (version 2) | ecosystem: Host-associated > Tunicates > Ascidians > Unclassified | place: Key West, Florida... | reverse complement strand
GATCTAACAAGTACCAGATACAAACTGTATACCTATTTACAAAATCATCCCAATATACAAGATGCATATGTTTGGAATGGAGCGATAAAAGTAACATATAAAAATACATGGTACAATATAAAGAATACTGATGATCTGTTCCAACTTAACATTGATATAAAGTGGAAAGAGTTGGGAGTGAAACTTTTAGCAGATTTGCATGCTGAGTAAAATTATTAAAGATGTGTTTGAAAATGTTTAAAAGTGAAAAACGTAAAGAAATATTCAGTTAAATGGACACACTGGGACAGTAGTCGTGAACGTCTTTAGTTCGACAAAGTAGGCAAACCTTCAAGTTCAACAATAATTACTGCTAATAATTATATTATCAATACATCGTATCAGGAAAATGCACTGCCACCAATTTACATTAAAAATACATCACACTTCTTACCAAATCCTTTAGGCCAAACCAGTTTTATCACTGGATGGGATTAATTTCGCTACATTATTCCGAGTGTGTTGGTAACAAACACTCAATCGTTCCTTCAGCAGGCCCGTAAATAGGGGGGTATCAGTGGGCGAAGGCCCCCCTAGAACAATTTTTTCTTCCTGGAAAAATGTGCTGGACAAAGTTAAAAACTATTAGACATAGTTAAAAAAATTGTGCCCCTTTCAGAAAACTCTTCGCCCCCTTGGTGTCTCAAGCTGGTTAAGGGCCTCTCCTGTCTCAGGCCCCTCCGTAGCTGTCGGGACCTGGAAAAATGTACCTGCTGGACCCCCCTCTCATAGCCCCTGAGCCAGTAACCCAAACTCTGAGCCGCGAGTTAAACCTTATAGAGACACTCCAATTGTGCCTTTACGGTTGCTAGCCTATCTACGCAGCACTATTGGACAAAACCAGGCCCGTAACTAGCTAGAAAAATTTTCGTCCCCCTGTAAAAATGTGTTGAACATACTTCAAAACTATTGTACACAGGTCCGTAACCAGGGGGGAAGGGGGGCGAATCCTCCCCTGCAAACCTTTTCGCCCTCTTTGGAAAAATCTGTTGGGCATAGTTGAAAACTATTGGACATAGCTTAAAAATTTGGGGCCCTCTCAGAAAACTCTTCGCCCCACCTGGTATTCCAAGCTGGTTAAGGGCCTGGGTACAACCGTCTGATGGATTGGCTTTTTCACGAATAATTGTGATATGACATTGATTCTGAGATGGTTATCGACGAGTTGTTCAAAAAGAAACGCAGACTGAATTTTATCTTTTAATTGTGCTCGCAGGTATTTTGTAAAACCAAAATTTGGCTATTGGCATCCTCTGATTTGTTCCTATGAATCCACTTACACACTTTTAGTTGATTTTGACTTATTCAATAGGCATAATCAGTGATATTCTCAAGGACAACATCACACGGCGCTTCGCTTTCCACTGCTCTTAATGTTCATTGAAAACTGTTTGTTTAACAACTGCTTGATAATGATCACTGCCAAAGCAAACGTTTCCTTGTCTTTGTTAAAATTTATCGATGCCGACTGGTAGAAGATATTTGACATCATATCCTGTTGTAATAGACCAGAAATTGACCAGTGACATTAAAATGATCTTTGTGCCAAATAGCTAAAATTTGAAATCTGACGACGTCAGTGACTGGCCCCTCCCGAACAAAATTCCTGGCTGCGCCCCTGGTCACGGGGGGCTTCGGTGGACTTAGCCTACCAAACAAAGCACCAAGCCCCCCATATATAAATACAAACACTATAATTCAGTGGAGTTTTTATCAAATTTTCAATGTCAAGACTCCTGCACAAACATAAAGCCCCACTACTGAAGACTTTGTGGCGACGGTTCTGCCTTGAACCTTTATCAATATAAGTGTCAACTAAAAACGTTAGTCTTCGACACAATGAACACACAAGACAAAACCAGAAATAAGGTAAAAATTCTCTGGCAAAAGAACTTCCAGTGGAACACGCTTTGTCAAGTGCCAAATTGTTTTAGAATAAATGTCTTAGACAAGATTTCAAGTTTGTTACTGATCACGAATAGGTTTTTAGCATCAGCTCAGTAACAGCGAAATCTACTAAGTAAACACCGAAGCTTTTAGTTTGTAAGTGATAACAAGTATTGCAAACGACATTACTGAAGAAAGAAAGTTTATAAAGCTTTTCCTCTCAAACTGATATTCATATGAAGATCATGCCACGACTGCTTGACAAACCATATTTGGAGAGCCGTATTCTATAACCCCACTATAATTTACAGAATCCATTGAAAAACTAATTCTCAAAAACATTCCTAATTTCTAAAGAAGCCTTCCATATTGGACGAAACTCAGTGTTGTACACTGTATCAGACAATGTATCAGACAATCATCGCGAAACAAATGTTGGTATTTTCATTCAAATATTCAAGTTCTTAATACAGGAGCAAGGAGTTGTACAGTGTGAAAATCTTTGTTTGGCAATAGCCGAAGGCTTAAAACGGTTGAGCATAGTATTCAAAAAAGACACAAAGCTAATAACTATCATCAGACTTTCCTCAACTTAATCAAAAGTCGTAATTCAAACGATCTAGCAACTGACAAATTTCTTACTAATATTTGCCAAACGCAAGCAGATGAGTACATTACACTGTGTACCTTTGTTCTCATGGTTGGTGGTTACTAGTCACTGGTTAGTGTTTGGTGCAACCCAATCAGTTGTGTGCGTCTAACCACCAATAGGCTAAAGACATTTTTAAAACTACAGGCAACTCTAGAAATTGAAATAAAAAGCTCGCGTTGCGCTAAAACAAAAAGAAGTGCTTGACTTTGCTGAACACGCATTGTTGGCTTCGTCCTGTTACTGCATCAGTTTGGATAAAAGTTGTCGTCGAAGCTTGGGTTCACTTTTCCGGTCCGGTGTATGTAATCGTTGAAGGGTGTGTTCAAACGCTGCACCCGGTTCTCTGGTATGTACGGTGGTGGATGTGTCTTGTCAGGACAAGACACGGACTTCTGAAAATCGAAAGTTTATTGCATGAGCATTGTTCATCACTATTCACTAAACAGAGGAAGGTCATCAACGATCTTAAACTTTGCGCACGTTGAATGCAGAGGTTGTAACATTCTGGTGCCACAAAGATAAACCTGGGAATGACTGACAGCTGTCAATGAACCACAATCTTTGCGAACAAACTGAGATGCTCACTGCTGTACCATTCTTAAATAGAACAATGGCGCACTTGAGCCAGCTATGTCCAACCGAAATTCCTCATTGAGCCAAAAATTATGTCACTGTGCTAATCAAGGCCGCAAATTGAATAACATATTAATGAGGGCCGCACACTGAATAAGTTACTTTGATCTTAGCAAAGTAAATTTAGTTTAAGCCACTGTACTGAAAGCGTTCAAATCCTAACTCCAATGGTAACGACTGTTGCCACTGCGTAACATTGATGTCATAGGCAAGTTTAGTGCCAATAGAGCAGCAAGGGTAGAAAGCAGAAAACTAGAAAAAAGTCTTGCACCAAGGTGCCGGTGGGTATGTGGAAATCTCTCAGTACACAATACAGACGTGATAAAGTGGCGTTGAGAACCACTGCATCAAAAATGTATGATTTGAGATTGTCGAAATAAGGACAAGTTGTCAGTAAGTAGGCTGTGGATACTACAGCGAAAACCTTCAACTGGGCCGCATGGAGCCCGCGAGCCACGGCTTGGACGTAGCTGGATTAAGCAAAAGTATTGTAAGCCATTTATAAAGTTTAGTATCCACTGTAGACCACCTATTGAGAAGTTTAAGAAATTATGAAATAGTCGTCACAATAAGTTCATCAGCGAGTGCTAGATTTCTTTTCCCAAACCAACTCATCTTTTACAACATCTACAAATAATTGACTTAATGTGCGTGTAAAAATGTGCAAAACATTTTGACTAAAGTCTGCTGTAAACAACCAAATTACAGTATATGTGACCGCCACTTTCCAAATTCGAAAAGAAGATTCCTGGTCGAGCAGCTTGGCAGCAGAGAGAGTCTATGTTTGCACTGGCGCGTAGTTAAAAACATTCGCTGCAGTTTCTTTTTCAGCTATCTTGCACTTTTTTGTTAACTGTGTTTGAACACAGTTCATGATAAGGTCGTGGATGCAGAGTACGGAATTCTGCAGCAAGCAACAAGAACCGTTACCTTCGTTTAGCCTTTCTACGCAAGTTCAGGTACTGTCAGGGGCGTAACGAGGTTAGATGGCGCCTGGGGCGAGAAACAAATTTGGCACCCCCATGTTCGAACCTGAGGTCTTTCGGAAGCAAATGTACTGTATTGAAGAAAGTACTTGAGACATAGTTGGGACTTTTATGCGACCCCGCAGTGATTTGGCGCCCTCGTAGTGATTCGGCGCCCGGTAAATTGTGCCCCCCTTGACCCCCCTTTGTTACGCCCCTGGGTGCTGTGTGCTGTAAGTCAACTTCTGTGCGATGAACGATGAACTTTTTGATGGCTTCCCTATTTTCTGTAGGGCAAACGTAGGCTATCCCCCATTTGCAAAAGATTGGAAAGGTCTCTGTTACAAACGCTGTATTGGGAGAAAGGCTTGAAAGTAGCTCTTCAGAATGATTGGTGTGTTTCTTCTTCGTTACATTTTCTTCCGCATGGATGGTAGTGCGAAGTAAAAGAATCAAAAGCTAATAAAAACAGGAAAAATTATTTTGATCACCTACTTTATATTGACTGTCCATTGCAGACCATGCCACAGAATAGCATAGAGCAGAGGTTCCCAACCTGGGGTACATGCACCACTGGGGGTGAAGGGGTAAATTTAAGGTTAGCAAATATACGGTAAAATATACGTATATATTATATTATTTATATCCAAATATTTATGCATATATCTGTGGAGATTATTTTAAAAAATCATTACATGCTTATTCTTAAATATATCTATGATATTAGGGGTACATGCTCATCTGTCCAAATGCTGAAGGGGTACATGGCCAGAGAAAGGTTGGGAAGCCCTGGTATGGAGTGAAGCCTCCGGAAGTGTTTTTGCAGAAGTTCTTCAACAAAGGTTGAGGGCATCCCGCAACAATGGAAACAGAGATATATGATATATCGAAAAATTTGATGCCAGTGTTACCTTCGGAGAAAAGAGTTTTATTTAACTGAAACATTTCCCACATCTCTTTACAAGTAATAAACAGTTACCGAGCGATCAGCTTCGGGTTGTACTGCCCTGACTTCAAGGTCACGATTGGTGGTATCCAAGCGTTCCACTTTAGTCTTCGGCTCTTTGACGAACGCTGCCCGACAGGCGAGGGTGACTAGTCCAGCTACTATTCCAAATCCAATGCCAATTACCACCCACACATCTAACAGAGACAAATGACAACATCAGTACGAAATATTTCCTCAAAGTGTTGGTCGAAAACGCAATGTTTGCTCAAATCGTTGAGTTTTAAAACTGTCTTTTTCATATTTCGTGATACAAGACCAAGTAATACTAGTTTAAAGATACAGACGTTCTGATTTGCTGGAGAACAAGCACAAAGTGCACACAGCACTTTCAACGAAAATTTCAGCATTGCGTGTGTATCAAGGAGTGACGTCAGGGTCGCAACCAGGTGATTTTTTCTGGGGGGCAAAATTATTGTATTTCTTATTATATCTTACAACCACTAGCGTACGGAGGGGGGGTCACTGTGCCATAGCCCCCCTCAGACCCTAAAAATAAAAGAATGTATAAACAGTATTCGGCAGTGGCATAACTAAGGGGGGATAAGGGCCTCAATTTTCTGGTCACTGATATACGCACTACGCAAATTTTTTTATGATAACTGTACGTTTCCTCTGCTTGATTTTCATTTTACGATTTCATTCTTTCACTGACAAAATTAATTCACACGTGGCTGTTAAGTAACTTAACACAAGTAACAATGAACACCAGAAAAAAGCTTCGGCTCGCGTGAGATTTGAGCCTGCAAACTTCAATATGCGTCTTCGATAAGCGATACATGTCTAAAACTTATAACATCCAAGCACGCATATAGGTTTATTTCATGAGCCTCAGACAACAAAAGTGCAGTTTTCTGTCTCACCGGCTAACAAGTCTCGTGAAAGCATTATACTAAAACTTGCTTCCAGAATGCACAAAAATGCGTGTTTTCAGGTGTTGTAATTTTGCAAAATTTTCCCGGGGGCATACCCCCGGACCCCCCCTCGGAAATTTTCTGCGTACGCCACTGCTTACAACTAAATTTGTTTTTGAAAAATTTTGGTTGGGTAAATTGCCCGTTTTCCCCGCTGGTTGCGGCCGTGAGTGACGTTGTTTTGAGTTTTTTTCAAGATGTCTAAATCTAGCTGACGTTTGAGTCTTTGGCAAAATGGATTTATTGAAGACAAGTCAAAAACGCAAGTCAAGCCCAGCGCCAAAAGTCTGTTGCCTAATCGAAACCAGTCATAGGTTTTGATTACTCAAACCTATACCTTATTCAGATTGGAGTGCCGGATGAAACACACTTCGCGAGAAAAGACGACTTAAATTGCATCTGCGCATGTGATGAAAAACAAGGTACCTTTAGTCAATTTACTGAAAATGCATTCAAGTCGGACGTGAGTCGTGACCCTTTTTTCCAAACGCCAAATTTTCACATCACCGCAGTCCTCTTTAAAGCCTGACTTGACTTTACTAAAGACTGAAGTGATATCATAGGCCTGGATTACACGGCTGATGTATAAATCGCAATCTTTGCGTTCTAGAAATCTCCAAATCTGTAAAAGCACGGGTGCACATTCTTCGGGGCCTCGACAACATTTTATGCGGCCGTGCACATGTAATTGCACATGTAATTTATATGGCGACCGTGCATTAATAAAAACTCTTTGTCTACTGTATGCGGATAAACTAGAAAAAAGCCCAAAGAGATTGGTAGAATTGCGCTTGAATAAATTCATTAAAATGTTTGGCATGTCATCATCCCAATAGGCACAAGTAAATGGGATATTATCGAATAAATCCTAGTGTTACGTAATTTATAAAAATAACTTGAACTCACTGGCGGCGGTAAGTCATAAAAATAAACGTAATGCGAGTGCGGCCGGCAATAACAAAAAGGTTGTGCACCCTGGAATAGACTGCGAAAAGGTGACAGCACACATCCACAGTGAACAGCTTTGGTTTAACTCCGCCAACACGTACGCAACCTTCTGAGCAGGAATACAATGACTAGATGTAAACGACCAGTAACAGGCAGCTGTCAACACCGCACTCTCGCAACACTCCCCAAAGCATTTCGCGTGGAACCCGGTTGTATGCTTACACGAGGTCGACAAAACCCGTGCAGATGTATTTGGCATACTCCCAAGATTCTCGCAAATTTTCTGGAGAGTGAAAATTTAGTCTGTAGTGCTATGGCCGAGACGAAAGCCGAACTGGATTTGGTTTGGGTACCTTCCATCTTTGGTTCAATTGTTCGCGGCCTCTTTTCAGGGCACTTGTCCTACATTATTCGAGGGATGTAGGTCAAAGTATGATGAATTTAATCACAATGACACCAGGAGTCGAAAACAGCAATAAGCGTTTATACCTCCGCTACTTGTAATGTACAAGATACTGGGAAGATGGGTGACATTCAGAGATTAACATGCTTTTTAGGCGATGCACAAAAATGGCACAACATAAAAATTCAAAAACTAAACTCAGTTTGAAACAGTTGGTAGCAAAAACTGAAGTTGTTTCTCGTCAATCCTTATCCGGTCTGTGGAAGACCCACCAGGGATGAATAGTTAGGTTTAAATGTTTGTTTAGTTGAAAACGTAGATTAAGGTTATACAGGACTATTTCGGTTATTAAAACAGTTGTACGTCAAGTTTACTTCATCCCAATATTGTGTTACGCAAACATTACACTCCACGTTGCAGTTACTGATGTTGCATACCGAATAAAACCTTGAAGTTGTAACACCAAGAATGTGTACACGCAAAACGTAACATGGACGATAATGAAGATCTTCTTGTATCATATCATCAAAATATAAAGAACCGGAACTTACACCATATTCCCCACCAGGCAGTGTAGTAGCAACATCGGATCTCACCGAAGAAAGGGGGTTGTACATCACAGCAGTAACCAATGGACATTCCATAATCTACAAAATGAAGAATAGCTTAACGTTAGTGACTGTTCATCTGCAAAAGCTAATGAAACCTCTAAATGATTGCATTTGCGCTGCCGGTATCTAAACGACTCCTTGTTATCCGGTTTTAACATGATTTTTTACTAACGGTCCTTGTTAAACAAGCATGTCGAGTTAAGGTTCGTAGCTCAAAAGTTAAACACATTTAACAACTTAAAGCCAAGGCATTGTGGCACCAAAAATCTGGTTGTTTAATGCTTGCATCGTAGTTTAAAGACACCTATCAAAAAGTTTTATAGACCTGTAAAAACTTCTGTCTTTACAAAAAAAGATAAGCAACAGTCCTAATATCGACCACAATTCTTTATTTCAATTCTTAGGCGTACTCCGGTAAGGCATTATCTTTTTATGCTTTGAATCTATACTGCTGTGCATAAAGTAGAATGTATAACACAAGAAAACTGAAAACGTATATAGTTTCTATTATGACAATTCAAGGTTTACTTTGACGTTTTTTTCTTTTTTCGCATTTTTTCAATTCGTGAAAAATGCCCAAGACATGGGGCGCACTGTTACAATATATACCAAAATTTTTCATTATGTCGCTCTATACCGGGGTTTCCATAACTGGGGCCTGGGGACCACTGAAGGTGCATAACGACTGCACAGGAGGTCCGTAAAGTTATGACAAAAATAAAAGTCGAACATGTACATTGTACAATGTGCAGTATGTACACTGTCACAAATAATGACCGCAGCCGCTCGTGATCGAAATGATTTCACAAGCTTATGCGATCGTAAATCTTCTTTGTTGCACCAGCGTAAAATTCGCAGTCAAAAAGTCAACAATGGTCTCGCATGCGGCGTCTATGACGTAATAATTTAACCATATGACTTATCCCTAGTCGGGAATGTTCGCGTTTTGCTAATATCATTCTCGGTTTTTCATTCTGTTTGTTGTTTTATTACGTAAACTGTTTATCTAATGCTTATGTCATCCGATCGGGTTTCAGTGACGTTTCTGGAAAGTGGCGATAATTATACTGCATAATAGCCTTTTTGCGTGGGTGAAAGTTAGAGAAGCGACGATTAGTGAGTGAACTAAGACTACCCCGCTGAGGTGGCTATACTGCCAATATGCATAACTCAGTTTTCAATTAAGTTTTGAAAGACTTAAAGTACACTTATTAACCTGATTCACTCAGTAGTTGATTTTTTCCAAATGTCCTGTCGAGCATTCCTTTCGAAATATGCACAACTTTTGTGTTTTTGACTAATGGGGTGGGTTGCTACCAAAAAGGGAGTGCATACCTAACTTGTGCAAACAAAAGCTGTGCGTGAGGTCTCCAATATCATTTTGTATTGCCATATCTGGCATTTTGATGGACGAGCAAGCTTCGCAACTGCGTCCCGTGAGGGAACTCGCTGATAAGATAAGCTGTGTCGACGCGGGTGGCTCGTAGTTAACCTCGATTGTTGATACAAACCTGTAAAAGGAGTTTTACCATTTCGGCTGGAGGCACCTTGCGTGCCTCCCACATTTTTGGAAGGAAAATATGCGTATTTTCGATAAAAATATATGTCGAAATAAAACAAGCTCGTTTTTTCGGGTCGGATGAGCTTGAATATAATTTCTGAGTTGTTGAAAAATGCGCTCGTTCTCCTAATACGTTTGGAATCATTTTTGCAAATGGCACCTACATAATCAAGTTTTTAAGGTTACCTGAGCTGGTTTTGCGAATTGTCATCTGATCGAAGAAAAGTGTTCCGTTTACAAAAATGATCGCGCAATATATAGATTCTCCTTCTCAATTGTAGTGATTGCCGCATGACTACGCTTGCAATGGACTTAATGCAAGGCCTCTCCGAAACAAACGTGCCCTCAGAAATGCCTTCATATGTTATCCCCTGATGTCGTAAAAGTTGCTATCTAAATGGCGCGACGGGTCTGTCCAACGGTATAATTTGGGCAGTTAATTCCATGAAATGGGCAAAATTAAAGAAGCCCATCGCGCATCGGTCGTCGCGCGCGTGACTAAGGACCGCGCTCGTTTAGTCAGAGGGTCCTGTTCGAAAAATTCGGGACAGCCTCCTCACCAGCCATCCACAGGTTGGGGCCGTACATTTCGCCCACTATGCATCTGGGGAGGCCAATGGGTGCAGCGCAGATTGCTTCGCTTTGTGAGACTTTAAAATCACGCGTAAAGAGTAATCTTGCCATAAGCTAGTCATAGGCGTCGGAAGGATTTTTTCCAAGGGGGGGGGGCATTAGCGGAATTTTCCAGAGGTAGCTTTAGCGGATTTTCCCATAAATAATTTTCCATAGGAGGCCAAAAGTGGCGAAATTATATTTTTCCTTCTCGAAACTAAGAAAACGATCATTTTTGCTAAAAAAGTAACATAAAAATGTCAAATTTCAAAATCCATGGAGGACAGGGAGGTATATGTGACATTAGACCAAATCAAAAAATTTTTCGTATATATATTACTTATTCATTGGGTAGTTGATTTCTAACAACCACCAAATAAAGTGGCAGGCTCTTGTGGACAAAGATGTAGGAATGGCCTATGTAGACGTGCATCGTCCTTGTTACGAGAGTTCTCGGAATATGCAGCGGACGCGGAGGTGGAGTTGCAGTTGTTGCTTCATCTGCTGCTCGGGTATGTGAACGGAAACGACTCGGTGTGGCGAATAACTGAAAGGTAACGCGATTGGTGGAATCCAGAGGTGAAGATGTTACTCGAGCAAAGAAAGTAACCTATACAAGTCATAGCTTCAAAACAAACCCGAATCTTCTTTTCATTCGTGGTACGCTGATGTGCGAAGTTCGCAGCCTTCACGGTGAAGAAGTCCAAAATGCAATTCGGGGAAAATTTTGGGCACAAACTATAGGTTCGAATTACTGGCAAGCCAACAAAATGTTCTGGCAAACCATTCGGCGCCTTCGCGGCAAGAATCCAATAATGCTAGATCCATCGAAGACCAAAATACAGTGTCTTACTTCGAAATAAGGACATTGCTGGTGGATGGAGAGAGCATTACCAAGATCATTTGAACCCAGCCACTATCACATTATTGGGCACACTCGAGGTACATTTGGGGAGGAGAATACCATTACTCATGCAGCCAAAGTCTTCCTAGTTGTCAAAACACTGAAGATTGGTAAGGCTGCTGGTTTCAATGAAATCCGACCTGAAATGTTCAAAGCCTTGAATGGAGTTCTTTGGCTCATTCGTGTGTGTCATTTGGCCTGGTGCTCCGGAAGGACAGAGAAAGATTGGCTAATTGAGGTGATCGTCTTATCACAAGAAGAGTTACAGAAAGTAATGCAACAGCTACTGATGTATCTCTCTCCTTAGCCTCTCCTGGAAAAGTGTGTGGTTGAAAAAGGATGCCGCGAAATCATTGAACCAAAGGCGATACCCAGTGCGGTTTTTGTCCCTTCCGTGGTACTACAGACCAAATTTTCACTCTCCAGAAAATTTTCGAAAAACCTTGGAAGTATACCAAAGACGTCTACCATATTCTGTCGACCTCAACAAAGCATACAACCGGGTTCCACGCTAAAAGGTTTGGGGGGTGTTGCGTTACTACGGTGTTGACAGCCGTCTGTTAGTGGCCGTCTAGTCTCTGTATTTCTGCTCAGAAGTTTGCGTCTGTGTCGCCAGAGTAATAACCGTTGAACTCCGATAAGGGTGAGTGCTATCACCACTTCTCTTCATAGTCTACAACTCTACATGAATTGGATAAAAAGTCAGGGCCGAGTCGACAAGGATATCAGCGTTGGGGCTGCAGGATCAACCCTTTGCCCTTCGCGGACGACTTAGTACACCTTGCATCTTCTTAGCAGGGTTTTTAACATGCGCCTGATCGGTTTTCAGCTGCGTGCGACCAAACGGGAACTAAAACCAGCACTAAAAAGAACCGAGGTATTTTGTCTCTACTCTACAGGAACCCAAGCCATTGCGTGCTCTCGTTTGTTAGCGGCAATACACTGCATCAAGTGGAGAAGTTTAAGAACCTTGATGTGGTATTCACGAGAGACAGAAGGCGGAACAAGGAGTTTGATCACGGATTGGCCAAGCAAACGCAGTTCTGCGTGAGCTTTATCGCTCTGTGGTTACAAAACGGGAGCTTTCATGCACCTCAAAACTGTCAGTTTTTTAATCCGTCTTTGTTCCAATCCTCACCTGTGGTCACGAAGTTTTTTTGCTCTAAGCATTCGAGGAATTAGCCGACTGTGCTCTGCTTTCTTCTCGCGATGCTTCAAACTTGCACATTTCTTTATTCACGTTACTTGTCTCCACAAAGGTGAAGAGTTTTGATCCATCAGCGAATTCTTTTAATAGGAAATCGATTTCACGTAACACTACGCAACCTCAGTCTTTCATCCTTATTCAAATAAGATTGTAGGACTCACGATGGGTGGTGCAACGAGAAATCGATTTCCTATTTTAAAAATTTGCCGATGGATTCAAAACCTTCAACTTTGCGGAGACTAGTCTGCTGAAACGATTGAAAAAAATGTTATGACAAGTACAAGCGGCAGGGATGGGAAACTTCCAAGTGTACACGGAGTGACACAGCACGGAGAATTGATAAATCGTGCAGTAAGAAACAACTCCATCTGTCCTATTGATGTTTTTCAGTTTTGTACATTAAAACTTTGGTCGGTGTCATTTAGTTTGCGTTTTGTATCATCCTTCTGCGCTGGTTGGGCGGAAGTATTTGTGCGGCATAGGATTGGGGCCCGAGACAAAGCAGATTTACAAATGGGGTCCGTGGGCGAAAAAATTCGGGTAGTCCTGCACTTGTGTGACGTTTTACTCAAAGTGATATTAAGCGTCTTTTCAAGAGAATCAGTTACTAGCACATAAGATTCGCTTGACAAATATATTAGTCAGCTTACAAACATCTCAACAAACCTTGGCATAATGCTTCCCTGAAAGCGTCTTTACATAACTCGGATGCCTAAAACATAAAATATTATGTGTTAAAACGATCGGGATAAAAAAGTTTGTTGCAATCGTTATATTTCTTTTATTACGTGAAACACTTACAAAAACATCGCCAGCAGATTTTTAGGAGGTATCCAAGGACCCATCCGGTAGAAAATGATTTAATGCGTCATTACAGTCATTGGCAAGCGCTAAGACAGCTCCCAAACAGCGTGCGTTTTGCAAAGCAAAGAGCGGTTGCCTCCTACGAAGCAGAGCGCTATAAAGTTAAAACAGCGTTGCTCAATGACATCAAACCAGTGGCCCACTACGTACGCCATTGCGCGACACTGGACCACCCCAGAGGCAAAGTAAATAGCGATCAGTAATCTGTATTTTGAGTTTCATGCTTATTATGGTAACAAGTGGTTTAAGGAAAGGAAATTTCCGACTTTTCAAAAGACGCCAGCATAAATCAGCCAGCATTCCATAGCATACGAGCACAATGAATTAAAGCAATTTGGAAGTACCACGCAGTGTATGCACGCTAGCCACTACACAGGCAAGTGTTTTCCAATTCTTGTTTTTGTAAGAATCGGAAAACACATGTTGTCTTTTGATAAGACACCATAAGATTAGAATTTTCTGTACAAAGACGAGCTGGCAAAACAGAAACCTTGTTGAACATGAGGATCTAAAACCTATCAAACCAGCAGAAATTTTAAGCGTGTACCAGACCAAGAAACTTAAAAATTTCTTCTGAATTTCAAATTATTGCAAATCTTATGGCGGTAGCAAGCTTTGTCTGCTTCGTCTGCCTTTCAAATTGCCACTACAGCAAGAAAATTTTAAAGAAGAGGACAAAATTTTAAAGTGGTGTTGTGTTTTTATCCGTTGTAAAACTCGATCCTTACCTGAACAGTCTGCAGAATGGCTGCTCCTAATACTGCAGTCTCAATTATCAATGACATCATTACTGAACACTTCCTGACCTCTGCATTGAAAGGAGACCATGATGTTACGGACGCAACCAGAAAGGTTGAAAACTCAATAAAGTCAAGAAGAACACGGAACAGCCTATTGTTTTTGTGGTTGAGAATGACAATAGGAGTTGTTTGAACTTTCTGTTTGCTTTATCCAAACACTCTATTTGCATACCAAGAGGCTTGCGCATGCAATTCGGTTTCGACCGCAGTAAAACGCCACAGAGCCCATTTTAGTTTCTGATTCATAAATATACATGTTAAAATTTAGTTGAACGTTACCAAAAGTCGAATACAAACTTGGAAAGCTAATATCTGAGACTGAACAAGACTTGCAAGGTAAAGGTAACAATGTAAGTGTCAGGGAAACTTTGGAAAATTTTTATAAACAGACATTATCTGTAATAATTAGTGTTTTTTATTTTACTAAATTGTATACAAAAATCTGTTCGCGTTGTGCCTGATCATGAAGTTTATTTTGTGTTTTGTTGCAAGATATACCAAAACCGTGGATAAACCAGCCACGGACGTCGGAAGGATTTTTCCAGGGCGGCCAAGGTTCCCCATGCCCCCTTCCGACTCCCATGAAACCAGCCAAGGACCTCGCAAAATGTATTCAACACGACCAGCCTTGTTTGAATTCTTCCAAATCTTTCCGTGTTTTACTTTAAGTATTTTTTTCTCTTTCGACTAGTTTCGCTGCGATTTTTTGAAAGGCTAATAACAGCTGTTCGTGTGAGGCTACTAGTTATCTGCTCAACGTAAACTTCGTTCAATTTCATTCTACTCGCAGCGGTTTTGTACACACAGAAAAAATGCAAGCAAGCCCACAACGAACTGCGGGCTACTTCATTTCAATCTAATGTTTGCTCGCAAAAAATGTTTCTGTCTGTTACCGCGGATGTTTTCAGTATCTCTTGAGATGTCTTGGATATGTGTTTTTCGTTTTCAGACCTCTTCCGACTTGAAACTGCCTTTGCCGTAACTGCCACTGTCTTGGCTTACCAAGACGCAAACTTTTGGCGATGAGTACAAATCAAATAAGACCCAGCCATGTTTCTCAAACCAGCGCCACGGAAAAGACAGCAAGAGCTTGTTGACGTTGCTTTGCGAATGTGTGCTGAGCGGGCTCGGTTCAATGACGCAAGCTCGAACACGCTCAGCGCTCAGAACCAATGTTTTTGTAAAAACAGCGTTGAGAGCTTAATGATTAATTTTTGGCGCACGAGATATCCTGCCTAAACAGACCAGATGCTCGGAATTACTGACGCACCATCAGCTGTTCGATCTGTGCCAGTGTGCAAGGAACCTATGTACCATCACGGGGGAAGGAACTGAGGAATATCGCTGGCTGGCCGCAAAAAATACCGTATTTAGTCGACTGCGAACCGTCTTTGATTTTAAGCCGCATCAAATGATGACATAAAACGATGCAAGCAGCGGCTTACAATCGAATAAATACGGTAAGTTATTTTATCTTAAAATTATATCATTATCTTCCTGAAGAAAATAAGGACACAAAACTATGAGCAGCGAGAGAGACCTGACTTACTGTCTTAGTATCTGCTGATCACGGAGTTTCAGTTTGATGCGATGCTGTGTTCCAACTTAGGTAACGAAAATTCTGATTCAGCCATACTAAATGTTCATGCTGGCCGCTTTTGGCCCACGAACAGTAGGTTCCCCAACCCTGATCTATATCCTGGCCGCATGATTGATCTCGTGATTTATTATGAACTGAATTTTCTTTTGGAAAAACTTGCCGTCCATGTTTTAGTAAAGTTTTTCGAATCGGTCGATCGAGTGCACGAGAATGCTGTCAACAAAAAGCCGCAACCTTTGGAATTTTTCATCTTTAACAAACCCTTAAAAAATTTCTCTGTCGAATTCCTGCCTGCGCTATCTCCATGTTTTGATTTCTTCACAACCTTACCACATGAATGTCAATAAGGCATTCCGATCAAGATAAGATAAAAGCAAACTTGTCAAAGTATTCTTTTGCCATGGCTTGTTCTCTTGACATATTTCGCTTTTACTGCCAGTTAATTAAACAGTGTTTACGTGCACTGTATTTCTTGAACTTCACTGAAGGCAGAAAGGCGTCCTATAACATACGAAGTGACCCCAGATTGTGATATGTGCGCTTAGCATTTCTTTCTGAATACTGTCGTAGATTGTTGGTTAGCATTCACGAAACAAAACCCTACCATCTTCTCGCAAAAGTAAGCAGCATGGTCATCCATTCGTCGCTTCGCACAGCACTTTACTTCTCGTCATAGAGCTAAGCTTTTTGACCATCACTGTAGCAGCATAGTTGAGACAACATTAGGAATGCGGAGAACTTTGCCTTTACTGACCAACAGCGATACGCATTTGAAGGCACGCAGCTGAACGCTAGTTTTCTTTCCGGATGGTAACTTTGGAAGCATTACGATAAATCTGGGTTGGAAACGTAATTGGATCAGTTACATGACTACAGCTTAATTGCTGTTTTTAATGCTCCTTCAAAATGTCGCAAATGCTTTTAAATATGTAATGAATTATAAATCGCAATTATAGATTCGAAAATTACTTTGCAATACATTTTAATTCCAATTCATTTTCGAAATAATTTGATGGTTTGCACATCAAATCATGAAGTGTGGGAAGAATTAGTGGACTTATAGTGAGGTATTATAGTGGAGGCAATTCACATTCTAGTGCATTTTAGTGTTTTGTATTTGCTTTTCTTGTCAAGCAGAGTATCTTGTTAAGCGACTGTTGCGAACAGCGCGCTCTGTGCAAGAAAAGTTTTATTCATTTCTAATTCGTTGCGTTTTTGTGCATATAAAACCCGCTCTGACCTCGTTTCTTTCATCTGAGAGTTTTGTACTGGCACTTCCGACCGCAGGTTTAATTTATCGCGCTTTTGTCGATCTGCTTCTCCAGCGAAGCCTCCTGTAAATAAAGTGTAGTGTTACTGCAAAATCTGCCAATGTGGTGAGCAGGCCCGTAACCAGGGGGGCGAAGCCCCCCTAAATTTTTTTTTGCCCCCCTAGAAAAATGTGTTGGACATAGTTGAAACTATTGGACATGGTTCAAAAAATGTGGGCCCCTTTTAAGAAACTCTTCGCCCCACCTGGTGTCCCAAGCTGGTTACGGGCCTGGTGGTGAGAACCTTACATCAGCCTTGCTTCGGCGTGGTAACTAAAAATGTCAGGTCGTTTCGTCGGAAGATAAGACCAGCGCCCTTACAACGACTAGGCTGACCGCTCGTTCGTAGCCTTTGAGGATATCCGTGATTCAGCATTCAATCCGCAGCCAACCTCCAACACAACTTCTTGAACCATGGAGCAGCTTGCCCATATTTATAAACGCTATAGGTTCCCGGCATCAAGCGAAATTTCTGACTTCACGCCATGTTTACGCATGCACAGAGTAATATTCTACATATCAAATACGCTGAGAAAACTTATGATTAGAGCTTAGGGATTCGTGTTTAAGTAAGTTTGTCGGGGTAGGATTTGGTTTAGGGCAGAGGTTCTTAACCTTTTTTCTCCAATTCCCCACTTTTTAGTGGCCAACTCTCCATTTCCCACCACAGCATCTGTCTTTGACAAAATCGAATACCCATGAAGTGTTTAGTACATAAATGACTTACAATACCTCATATATTGGTTGTTTTTGTTATTAAAACGGTCTGTAAATGGTTGTGATTTGCAAAGTAAGTCAACATTTGGATGTGATGTGTTAAAGTTTGAAGCAGTGGTTCTACTGTCCGACCGGTCATTCCCCACTTGGCAACTCCGCCATTCCCCACAGGTTAAGAACCACTGGTTTAGGGTGAGACAAAGCAAAATAATTGAGGTCAACTACTAAGTCCGAAAATTTTCAATGGTTAAAGTTATTCCCATCCTATACCTTGTTGTGGGTACCTGACATCTAACCAAAATGTGTTGATTTACACAACACACATCAAAAAAGTAGCTGCCACCCCTTATTTCTTTATTCTGAGAAGTAAAACAACTGAGAAACAATAACAGGTCAGAAATTTCGCAGAGGTCAGGAATTTCGCTTGACACCGGACCGCTATAATGTTTCTATCACCGTTCTCTGCTGGCAAAAAACAAGATACTGCAAGTGGATGTTTCAACCAAGCTCAGTGCTTTCCAAGTAACTTTCGTTTCCATGGTGCAGTTCGAGTGGTTCGACGTTTCTCGAGGATCATCCTCAGACCTGTGTGTTTTGGAATCACACTGCTTGCCATCAGGGCAGGATATAGCTCTATTTCTCAAACACTTAGCCTTTAAGAAAAATATGAACCTCTTTTGCCGGTTTAAACAAGTTACAAACTTGTTCTCGTATGTTCTTTTGAAACAAGTACTTATTTCCCAACTCGCTTTATGCAGAAACATTAAGTCTGCTGGGGCTTTTCATCCATCCGCCCTAGACTTACGCTTGTATTTCGTCGAATTGCGGTCTTGCTGCTGATGAAGTTTTTCATCAAACAGCAGACATTAATTGGTGACGACAAAGCAGACCTGCCCGCATCGTAATCAGTAGGTGATGTCAGGTGCCGTAACTTCTATTGCAACTGCAAAACTTCTTCGTAAAGCATTGGTTATTTTCACGTCATATCAAACAAGGTTAAGTGGGAGGTGTGCTCATGAGGGAACTTTCCCTGAAAGCACGTTATTTAATTTCTTATTTTGTAATATCAGCATTTGGTACAAAAGAAGCACTTTCATCTAATCAAAAATTATCAAAATTGAAAACGTTTGATGAGGTTATAGAAGGGTTATGGATGAAGGGTTGTGCATTGTGCCTTTTCTGCGTGATAAGTAAACTGCATGCAGTTTTATAAACGGTTATTTGCTCTCGATCAGTAAACCATGTCAAGCGTTGAAAAAGTTAACCGCATAAAAGGTTTTTGGTGTTATGTATGTATGACTTAAATATACGCCTGAAAACGATTATTCAGCTGGAGAATTGGTTGTGTGCCCAGCATACTGCCGCAGTCATGGCCCTTGAGACAGGAAGAAGCAGGAACCGCTATTGTCCATGAGCACGGAGTCTTTTGAGGGGTCAGTAACTGTGATAAAAAATCTAGGGACAGAGGACAGTTCCAACAAATTACATAATTTTTGGAAACAAAGTTAATTAAAACATTTATTAAACACTCATGCATCAAGCACTTAAAACAAAAAAACTGTTTTAGACTCGGTTTACATTGGTCTTACTGCTCCTCATGCAGTTATTAACAAGTTTGAAGCGTGAGGTTGCTTTGTTGGTTGTCAGTTACTTTTCGGAAGACAGATGCCTTTACTTTTCGGAAGACAGATGCCTACTAACGGCAGAGAGATATCTACTAAGACAGATGCCTACGTCAGTTAATTTTCGGAAGACAGATGCCTACTTTTCGGAAGACAGATGGGGAGGAAGACAAATGCCTTCACGTGGCCCTCCCTGTTGCGGCATTTCTCGAAATGCTAACTAAATCTGTCGACTTGAGAGCAACCGCTGCTACCCGTACTGGATGTGTTCAGCATGGGGTGGGTCATCAAACGCCCTTCTCAGGGCGCGGCAGCAGAAATGCTGCCGAAAACCTACTACCCAACATACTCCAGCTGAACACTGAGGGGCTTACTGCAGACAAGATCTCTGTCATCGAGCAGCTAGCCTATAAGAACAAGGCTTTCATCATCGTCCTGCAGGAGACCCACTGCACAACTGCAGATAAGCTAGTGATTCCCAACTTCTCATTAGCTGTGTCAATCCCGAGCAGGAATCACGGCCTTGCCACGTTTTTCCACGAGCGGTTGGAATGGTTAGTGGTCGATCAGTCTTCAGAACAATCGGAGACTGAGTGGTTGTACGTAGACGTTGCAGGATACAAGATCGTCAACGTCTACAAACCTCCACGCTCGCGACTCACTCCAACGACCATCCCGACGTTCCCACACCCCAGCCTGTACGCTGGCGACTTCAATTGCCAG
>Ga0210059_1005715_pt1 | contig 19980 bp, 5 predicted proteins | sample Ectturendosymbi2_FD_188042 | JGI IMG/M metagenome (GOLD analysis project Ga0210059, IMG submission 188042) | Ecteinascidia turbinata endosymbiont from Florida, USA - Sample 2 (SPAdes) (version 2) | ecosystem: Host-associated > Tunicates > Ascidians > Unclassified | place: Key West, Florida... | reverse complement strand
CAAGCGGCACATGCGCAAAGCTTCGCACTGTGGCAGCAAGCAACAATAGAGTTCACATGCCATGATCACTCTATTATTGCTTGTTCGCGCCACATATATGTATGGTGTTGTTCTTTACGCACATCCCGTTCGTCGTGAATCACACATTTAACTCAACACCACCGGAGAGGTTGCAACAACATCCCCTCCTTTTTACAACGAACCACACCGATCGCACGTTCTTTGTGTGAAGGCTGAACTCCGCACGACCTTCACACCAGGGTCACAGCACCATTTTGTTGCATTCGGAAATCCCAAACGGTATATGCGCAAAGCTTCGCACGGTGGCAGCAAACAACAATAGAGTTCACATGCCATGATCACTTTATTATTGCTTGTTCGCGCCACATATATGTATGGTGTTGTTCTTCACGCACATCCCGTTCGTGGTAAATCACACATTTAACTCAACACCACCGGAGAGGTTGCAACACATGACACAATTTTCACCACAACATTGTGAGGTTTACTTTACTTGAACCAAATTATCTCTTCTGATACTTTGAAAATGTCGTAACTGTTACCAATTTTCTGTTACTTTTTAAGGAACCGTTATTTTTTGCACAACTGAAATAGTCATTCAGAATCAAAACTAAGATTATTGCAAGTCTTCGAAAATCAGGTTGTCTCATCAAATCTCTACGAGAGATCAAATGGACAACGCTATTAAAAAAATAAGCAGCACGCATTTGCAATTACGAACTAACTTTTCCCTTCAAAAGACTCGTAGTAACTATTGAAACATCAACAACTATCGAACCGTATGTTGTGGCAACTATTGAAAGTTGATCTGCCAAATACGAAACGCTTTCATGATTGAAACAGAAAACAGCTTCAAAATTTAACCATCTCCACCTTGCCCAACGAGGTGTTATGGAAAAAACTTGGCTAACCATTACTGAAATCAAAGAGGACGGTAAAAACAGCGGTTCACTTGGATTTACAATATATCCCACGCTTACAAAATGCTGTGGGCCCCGCCAGGTTTTTCAAAGTTTGATTGCAACTGTTTTATCTGAACACTGAGATGATTGTAAAGCAAGGTTTACGTGTATTTTGATGGTGGTAGAGAAGCGAATTTATTCTGTGGTTTGATATACCCCTGGAATAATTTAAGTACCGTTTTAGTCTCTCGAAACACTTTGAATATCACTAGGATCCCGCGCCGGCAATATACAAAATCAGCTCCGATAGAAAGTGTATGCGTTGGTTAGCGGGCGTCGCGCGGGGGCCGATCAGCAGAAATTGGCTAAAACCGGCCCTGCGCGCACTAAAGTTGTTTCGGGCCCTTTCCCTCCCAAGGAAGCTTGGTACCTCTGATGAGGTGCGGGACCACAACAGGACCCGACACTGCAACAAACATTTCCACGATATGTAAAGATTAGGCGCTCAATTGCAACTAAATGTAACGGGCTATTGGTAGAGCCAGAAAACAAAATATATTGTTTTGAAGATATACGTGGATGACAACAACCGACGAGCAGCCATCGACAATCAGTATTTGCTCGGAATCGGAAAGCTTCAAGACCAGCCCGCCATGCTCGACACTCGTCATCTCGTCCCAGGCTTCGACCACGACAGGTGACTGGTGTGGGAGGATATAGTGACGGGGTATTGTTCGCAGCAGGCCCGCAACCAGGGGGGGGTCACGTTGTAAAAGCGCTGAAAAATATTTTGTTGTCAGGTGCAACAAGTTGCAATAATTTTGCCCCCCACCTCGAAAACGTCCTGGTGCGCAGAGGTAAGCAATCCCGCAACCATCTTTGCAACCGATAAAGCAGCACTGCGGTTCCGGGTTCAAATGACGGGCTGTTGCAATCGTAGAAAAATATTTAGGTGGTGAAATTTCTACAATGCATAATACCTCAACGATCAAGACTTGACAACTTCTCATTTCAGCTCTAACGCATTAGAGGCTGGCTGGGATCCGTGGTATTAAAGTGCATAGGTCGGTTGCTGCAAACGCGAGAAGCTGTCACTCATGATACGGCGCTAACATTAACGGGACTTTGATCACATGTACCGGATAAATCCGCGCGGAAACGCTGAAAATACACCGTTTGCTTAAAAAATTCACCACTTCGTTCTGACATAAATAGGATTGCGTCACAAGCAACGGGCGAAAATCGTATGATTACGTGAATAATAGCGATTGTTTCACAAAAACAATCCATGCCATGATTGATATGCGGCTCGAGCCTCTGATATAAAACACCAGTCGAGGATGTCCACGCATGCGCCGAACACACTACTGTGCATTAATCGAGCAACTCAACTCGCAAACGATACGAACGAAGCACGCCAGCCAACGTTTGACGTGCGAGGCATACGGCGGGTGCTTCAACGTCTAGGCCTGGACCGGACCTCAAAGACCAAACTGCATATCAAAATCATTTTTGAGCACGCGGTTGAAACGCATGGCTGTTTGTTGGATCTGAACAGCACGTGTTTTTCGAAAACGAAAAGAAACGCTTTTTGCAAAACCACCTTAAAAATCTGCGAGATGTCCCAACATTAAGACCCTCTACAGTTAGCCACACCTCTACGGTCGCGCCGATTATGTGGTTTATGACCAAGTGTTGAGAAAAAATTTGCAAGCATCACGTACGGTCGTATAAATAGGTAAGTAACAGGCTGAGCGTTGGTCGAAAAGATGCAAATGCGATAAAAAGCGTTTATTCTAATGCGAATAGTGGGAAGTCAAAGCATGCCTGGGAGCGACGATGGCTCAACGATCAGTGAATAGTTCACCATTGCGATTAATGAAGACACATAAAAAAACGAAAACGTAACTCTTAAATTTCCCGCGCAAATAACACAAAATTAAACTGATGACGAAGCTTTCAGGTACTACCGCTGTGCTTCTACCAATCGCGTCCACATCCACCACTGGTTTAATGAACTCAAAAAGACGTTGGGTTCGCCGCACCTCAAACCATTTGGAGCGGACGAGTGAAAAGAATGCATTTGCTTTTCATTCTTGTGAAAACGATTTTGCGAGCAATGAATAAAAACAGCTTCTAACGAAGTTTATCTCAAATCCATTCAACAAATTAGTCAGTAAAATTTTTTTGTATGAACTGGATTAGCAAAAAGTGTTTCCCTCATGAAAAAGTGCACCGGAAACTCTTCGCAACAAATTATTTTATCACCCGTTGGACACTCGCTACAACTCCCAACAAACTATGTTGTCTTCAAAGATGAAAGCGTATGCATGTGGCATGAACCTTGCCCAAGGCTGGCGAGTGACAGTCGCTCACTGAAAATTTTTGGATGTGTAAAGTTCTTCGTGGAACCTTTTCGTGAAAACTTTGTTTCTTATACAGTATTTTTATGCAAAGCAACGCATGAAAAAATAATTATTTTCTTTTGTCACTTGGCTGCAGCGTCCGCCAGCACTGTCACTTATCTTGGAATTGTGATATTGACTAAAACATCTTTTGTCGCAATTTATTTTGGTTTGTCTACAATTCCTCCTTTTTAAATCGTAATGTGTTGAGTTGACCATCCTGCAGGAATATCTGAAATAATGTGGCTCTAAGGTTGTTCGTATTGCTTGTGGTCAGTGCTGCAAGCAAGTTAAACGTTCCGTCTATATCGTCCAGCAGGCATTACATTAAGCAAAGACAAAAACAACGCTTTCAAACGTACAGTCGTTTCTCATCAAATCGGACTACGGGGTGCACCAAGCAAACTGCCGATCCAGACAAAGCTGCCGAAAATCAGTGCTTTGAAGTGTTTGCAACCAAATCAAGTTTCTTATTACTCCAGGTTAAAGGCGATTCAATTAAACTAAAAAATAACACATGTACACAAAGTCGAACAATCTATGGCAATCAATGTATTGGAAATGAAGCTGGATGTTCTCAACTGCAGTGAACCACCCATTACCCATCTTAACCTTCGCAAATTTTCTTTACAATAATATTTCTTGCAAACGGGAAGCATGGCGCATCTGCCACAGGTTTTTGCTTTAAATCTTGTTTGGTCGCATTTTGCTCAACTATGCCGTGAAGGCTTTAACTGCAAACTATCGACGTTTTCTAGGACGACGCGGGCGCGGCAACGGCGTGCAATCAGCCGGACAACTTTATCTGCCTTCCAAAGAGTGAGTTCTGCAGCTGGAGCGTTCAGCGTAAAGGAGTGGAAGGTCACGGACACTTGCAAGCCTGGGTGAGTTCACGCACAATGTTGTCGCACAGTGTTGTTAGGTCTTGATTTGAAACAAACGTCTGGTCATTTGAAGATCAATAAAAAAGAAATGTTAAAGAAATAGCATGGCTGAGGAAAATCTCATTTAGTTAAACATGCGACAAAAACGCCTTGGAAAAGCAAACTGCGTGTATGGATCGGCAGGAAAGACTTGGCACACCACCGGTGTAAAGCATGCGAATCTCATTTAGTTAAACATGCGACAAAAACGCCTTGGAAAAGCAAACTGCGTGTATGGATCGGCAGGAAAGACTTGGCACACCACCGGTGTAAAGCATGCGAATGGCATGCTTCCTTATCCTTTACAACAACATACAAACTTTAAGCCCTCGGCATACATCGGCCGTTAGAGCTTCATTTGAAGCAATGGAAAGCAATAGAATGCATTTGATAAAACCCTAAACTTTGTAAGAGTCCAAGCTCCTTAATTTCCCCCGGTGGTCGAGCAGGGGGGCTTTTCGTCTCGTGTTCGCACTCGGCGTTGCTTCGATACTCTGCTGAACATTGCGTCGAGTCCATCGTGGTTGGACTGAGGCTGCGCGGCTGCTGCTTCTGAGAATACGCTCTGGTTTGTGCTCATACGCCGGATAGTCGCTGCCCCTGTTGCTATTACTCGCCTCCTTCTTGAACCTCTGCTGAGTAAACGAGGGGCTCGGGGAAGTTGCTGCTGGTCCTGGCCGGTCGCCGCGCAGGTACTTGCAAAGCGGCTCCAAGTTCGATTCTTTCTCGTGCAATTGTTCGGCTTCTTGAAAAGACGTGGCGCCTCCCGAGTCGCGCACCGACAATATAATGCTCTGGTCCCACTCAATGGTTTTGCTCGTCACTGGCTCGTCACTGAACTTCTGCGTCAGAATGATTAGATGGCGCACGCGCTGCTGAACCAACTCTAATATGGCGCATGATGGGCCCTGGGCCAAATATATCAAGTCGAATAACACTCGAAGATGGGCATTTGTGTATCTCATCGCCGTAGAACGACGCAGGTCGCCCGGATGTACTTTCAAATAAACATCGAGTTCTATTAAACGGCATTCCTTTGGCAAAGCGGTTAGAGCTTTTTGTTGAAACTCAACGTTGTCAGTTGGACTATCGCGGTGGTCTCCTCGAGGTCTATATTCATCACAGACATGGCTGTCGCTGTATCTGCGCCCTGCCGGCCTTGACCGCCGGTGAACAGCGACACTACCCTCGTCGCTGATTGTCCGCTCTTGTTTTGGCGGCTGCAGCGTCGCGGTGCGCACGAGTTTCACTGATCGGGTGGAAGCTGAAGTGTTCGACACAGGTGTGTTGCTACTCGAAATAAGCAAGGTTTCTTCACCTTGTTTTTGGGCAGGGAACACCAGTCTTGGGTCATTGCTTTCCTGATGCCACATGGTCTGCATTCCGCGACAATGTTTAGTTGGTGCCTCGACCTGAGTTGCAACATGTTTCGACAAAACATCTGGTTCGTCGAGTTTTCTCTTTCGATTCGGAAGACGAGTCGCCTCAAAACCACCCGTAGTCGTCTGGCAAGCCACGGGGTTTTGTTCAGCTGCCGCTTGACATCCGGCATCGATCAGCACGCCAGCGGCAACATCCTGTTCAGGCACCTTATGTGGATCCGTCTGACACAAAACAGAGCTGCGCTGTACTTCTGCAGCAACCTGAACGCTTTGACATGACGTCTCGCGGGAGTCCGTCTGAGTAATGGCATCAGATGTGGGTTGCAAAATTGGCAGCAATGCAAGTACTTCTTGGTCACGTTGGAATACGTGCGTTTGTGTAGCCGCGTGATCATTGGGACACAGATCAAAACCAGTGAATGAAGCTTTGTCTTCCGCTAGTGTCTCTGCGCTTTTGTAATTTTCGACTCCAAATACCTGAAAAAACTTTAAAAACGACTCTGCGCTGATGGTAATGAGGTTGCCAAGACCAACACCTTGCTCATCTTTCACTGTAAAAGGTTTCACTAGAATATACGTTGATTGCAACGTTCGTTCTAGATCACTAAAGCTGGAACACCCAGCCATTTCTGCAACAGTTAAAGCTAAAAAAACAAAAAACAAGCAATTTCAAGTAAGCAACATCACAAAACTATTTTTGCTGGCAGTCAGCTATAACTCTGCTTGGGAAGATGAATTAAGAAGATTTCACTTGTAAATCTGCAATTGTCTATCTTTTTGCATTGTAATTAAGATTTTATTTCGTTTGCTCGAAAAGAAATTCAAACAACCAAGAGTGGATCCAGTGGGGCGATCGGTCGCTCTAAAACCTACTAAAGTAACTTTTTTCACCATGAATTTTTACATTTTGGAAAACAGCATTGACGATATAAGGCCATTTCATCATTCAGTGTTTTGTCACAGCAGTGATGTGAATACTTCATCCCTCTTACAGTAGCAAAGCCGTCATGAGACACGACTACGAAATATTACTGAAATCGCCCCCCTTGAACTTGCTGGCTGGATCCACCCTTGCAAACAACATACTAGGTTTGTGGTTTGCAAGACAATTTTTTCTAAATGTTTCTCAGAGATAAAATGCTAGGATCCAAATTTTTAACATATACACTTTTGAAAACAGAAGAACACTTCCAGAAAAAATTAGGAAGAGAAGAGGTTGTGACTGTTTTGACAATAATCAACAGGGTAAGTGGTTGTGACCTCTCAATTTCAAAACATCCACATTTTCCCTATATTCGACCCAGTCACAAGAACAGCCCACAACTGCTGTCAATACCTACACAGACCACAATCCAGGCTTGGGGTTTTTCTGCACTCACAAGCAAACACGCAACTCCACACTTTTTCATAGCAACATGACGTAATGCTTCAAATCTGGTTTACATGCAGGCCTTGTGTTCATTCATACTGAGACCTTGAAAAATCCTCATTTGGAATAAAACTTTGCAAACATGCACATGAAATAATCATTGCTTTCATATTTTACACTATAAACAAGTCAATCCAAGTCAGCTATTTACAAAATATGCAGCCTACCCACTTTTTAATACTAATTCTGAAAAACATGCTTTGTTCCAGTTTTTTTCATGTACATGACATGAAGGCAGTTGGTACAGTACAGCATAAAGAAAGTGTTTGTAAACAATGGGCCTTTTAACGAATTAAAAAGGACATTGAGTTATTGACCATATTAATCACAATGATAGACAGAGTTAAGCAAACCTTATATAAAAACCAACCTTAGACTCTGAAGAAATCTGCATTTCATTTTCACACCAATGATCTGTTTTCATTATTCACATAAAATGTACTGTTAACTTTAAATCCACTGCATCTGATGCTTGTGAGGACACCTACCAGTAAAGAAGCATTTGAAGCATTTGGTGAAAGGATAATAATATTTGGGTTAGATGAAAAGCTAGGCAAGAGAGGCAGCTTCGAGTCACTTAGCTGGTCAAAGATAAACAAAGATATACCTTGAGAAAACAAAGTCCTCTCACAACAAAACACATATGTGAGATCTGCTGAATGAATTTGCAAGAAGGAAACTTTTGGGGAGCTTGTGAAGACTCACAATGAAACAAGTTAATTAATGTGCTTTCCCAGATGACAAATCTTGAACATCTAACATATATCCATGGAAATAATTTTTTTCCATACTTTTATCATCAGGAATGCACAGAAAATCAATAGTTCATTTCGGGCCAAAGCCTGAATAAACAGAAAACATAGGAAAGTCTGGCAATATCTTGTTTGACAGCTGCACTTTCATTCCAGATTTTGTTAAACACTCAAAACTTGACAGCAACAGGTTTTAGAATTGTGATTTTCAATACAAGATTTGGGGCATAATGTATATATTTGATTTGTGTGAATTTTTTTTCTTTTATGAAGTTTCAGCAGTTTGATTAAATCTTGCTATCTCACAAGAAAAATATCTTGTTAATCAGGCCAGTGCAACATCTAACATGTGGGCCATTGAAGTCATTAGTGTTGCCTGCCAGATAGTTTTAAAGACATTCTACAGTTCAAACAAAATCATGTGTAAACCTATTGTTGGCATGAACAGTAATTTCATTGTTCTTTCACACCTCAAGATATAAGTAACAATAATAGAATTAATTTTTTGACTTCAATAAAGTCAACATCATGGGAAATGACTAGACCTGATCTAGGGATTAATTTTGTAAAAATTCCTGGATTTCAAGGATGTATCTATGAATGTCAAGGTGGTGCCTTTTTGACATAGATTTGTGGATCACCATGCAACAATTTCTTTTTCTTTGTCATTGGGAAATAATTGTTGTATTCTGTTCGCTTATGCTGTAACACCATGAAAAATCTTGCCACCTTAACTTTGGGTTTGTGTTCCTAAGACTACTTTGAACTTTCATGAAAATAAGCACGTACATTACATCGATAATTAGGGGATTAATGGGCTAAAAAGGCCTAAACCTACCCCACTTACAACATCACCCACAAAAAACTTGAAATCCAAAACTTTCCAATTTAAAGAAATTTCAATTACCAGCTTTTTAAGGTTTGAACAGCACTCTAGCTCAATCCCCTGGCGAGTTATGGAGTTGCAAAGTGATGTGAAAATTGTGGCTCAGGTGTGATTTCAAAGTACGAGTATATTGCACATTGGCTCCCAATGTGTTGATCATTTCAGCAAGATAGTGTGTCGTATTTATAGTATCTAGACTACAAACTTTTGTTGAATGCTTTCAGGTTTTGTTAGCTTTATCGCCATTGCTGGTGGTGTGCTATGTTTGGTTGCAAGTACTCAGTAGACTCCTTCTGCTGTGTGTAGTGAATTCTTCATAAAAAAAAAACAAAAAAGCACTGCCTGCAGAGCTGTACCCACGCAAAAGAAGCCTAGTATGCATACTTGCCAGTCGGTCACCAAGATGAACCTTGGATACCACAACTCATATATGAATATTGCCATCATAATCTATAAGGTTGGTTTAGAGGAGAGAAAAAGGCAATGTATTCTGCTGTCCTGCGTATCTGGTGTGAGCCCTGAAACCATCTCACGGACTGTTACTTCTGTGTAGTACAATCAAGCAAACATTGGAAAGGAAAGAATGCATCTTCCATCAAGAACCCTTACATCCCATCATCTATTGCACCTATACCCCATAACATGACTGTGCCATAACCACTCTTGAGAGATGAATCTTTCATACCAGACGCAAGTTTTACAGATTCTGAAACAGAAATCTTCTGCTGCGTGTGTTCAATACCGAGTTGCTGGTGAAAGGTGCCCCTACTACCCCAACCAAGAAGATATTAATAGAGATCGATCGATATGGCTTTTTTGGGGCCAATACCGATACATCGGCCATTCATGGACCGATAAGCGATACCAATAACCAATATTTCCAAAATTTTTAAATCTTGTTTCCTGCTTCACTATCCAAAATATGATGCATTGTATGCCTTACCTTTTTTTCAGAAACTTCAAAAATCAGGATTTATGAGCTAAAATTTTTCAAATTTGCAGCAATTTCAATATTTTGCTATGATGTTTAATTAATCTGATTAGTGATGATGCTTTTGTTTCGCCTGCGACAGTTGACGCATGCTCCATGGTTCATCTTGTATACTTATTTATGAAAATGCACCTGCTGGCATTACTGCAAGACAACTGTCTTGACTTGGTTCGTTCATCAGCTTTCTTGCACAAGTTGTCTGAATGCATGAGGAATAATAAGTGTTTTGTCAACACCTACTGAGGCCGATAACATCAGCCGTTTTGGCCGATCCCGATATATTAGTCAATCTCTAGATATTAATGATGCTGTCAGGGAATTGTCATTGACAAAAGTCAAGTGCTAAGTTACTCATCTCCAGACTTAACACTTTGATGGTCGGTCTATGAATACATCGTACCTGGATTTCGGCCTAAAACCAGCAGTTTTTGGTTGCCTTTACCAATGCCACAGCTCCTTCGCAGATTGCGCTAGAGAGCTGTTCACGGGCTCAAACGGATCAGCCAGTCTTCTAGTCTGAACTCGAAAAAAAATTTTTGGTGTGGGTTGTTGATTTTTTGGGAGTGACGTTTTTTGGGCCATTTTGGCTCATGTTACCTGGCCTAGGGCCCAACTGCTAAGCCAAAGTATTTCACTGATGTTTTCATTGGAAACTAGGCTCAAGTCAGAGTCTTTTGAGCCTTTGATGACTTTCTAGTATTTCTGGTTCAAAAGTTATGATATAAAATAAACAAATTGATTAATTAGCGAATTAGTCAAATATTTTCACTACTGTAGATCATAATGTTTGAACTCGAAGCCTCAGCAGGTCATACAAAGTATCAAAAAACTTGGATTGTAGCCTAGTTTCCAATAAAAACTTTAGCTAAATACTATCATCTAACAGTTTGAGCCCAGGGCCAGGTGAAGTGGGTCAAGGTGGCCTAAAAGTCCTCCACTTATGATGTCACTCACAAAAAATCTGCACCCCCAACTAAAAATTTTTTTCGAGTGCGATTAGAAGACTTGGCGCATCTTTTGAGCCTTTGAACAGCTCTCTACCACTTTTGGCACCCGAGTTATGTGTGTGCAAAGTCACATGCGATCTGGTTGTTTTGGAGCGAGAATCCCCAATTCCTATTAGATGTCAAAGTGTTAACCAATGGGACTTACTGAATGACAATGTTTGAATCACTTCACAGATAAAGCGACGTCCCAGCTTCTTGGTGTTCTACTTGTTTAAAGATTGGTTATGTTACTGCAGTGATATAGATGGGCTCTTTCAGGCTATGGGCATTTCTTGCAATCCCATTGAGTGGAGGTCTTCATCAACAGCGAATCTAGAAGTTTCAAAGCAGTACAACAGAAACAATTGTCCCTCCATTCCTTTGGCTCGTTCAGTTAACACGAAGAAAGAGTATCAGAACATCACAATCCTTTTGAATGCATTAAAGTATGAACACCACGAATGGGTTGGGAGGTCATTGGTGATTTCAAGATGGTCAAGGTGGTTTTACCAAGTTCTCATGCTATCTCTGTCTGCTGAATAGCAGAAATGCAGCTCTTTACTTCAAGACGAGGAACTGGCCCCCACAAACCAGCTATGAGATTGGAACAAATTTACAACATCAAGCGACAACTACTAGTAGATATAGCAAAAATACTGATGCCACCTATGTACATTAAATTACCATATTTTTCAGACCATAAGCCGCAGTATCAAAAATTGAATACTCGCTGTTCTTTTTTCATACATAATATGCATTAAATGAAGCAAAACTTTGGTAAGTCAAACTGTAATCAATTCTATCACAATAATTCCTGAATTTGGGAGTCGTCACTGAGAGTTTTAATCTGTCATTACATATGAGGGAGTTTAATTTGTCACACATGCTTAATCCGCTACACACGAATAGAATAAAAGTTGTGACCATGTTTGATTTGGTGTGCACCAATGTAGTCAGGAGCCTGGTGAAGTAATACAATCTGCGGTATGTGCTAACTTCAAACCAAATACGCTGCTCACTGTAATTGTTGTTGGTTTATTATGTAACACGATGGTCTGTTTACAAAAAAATCGTAACTAGCAATTAAATAAACAGCACCGTTTACCACATACAATTGGTTCTAGATGAGAAAGCACAACCGGATTCATAAAAGGCGCACTGCATTATAAGGCACACTTACGATTTAGGATTTTAAGCGTGCATTTTCAGAAGCAAAAATCAAAGCTAGAGTATTTGTAGGACCTGAAGTGAAACAACTCCAGTTTAATTCCATCAGTTTTCCCAAGATGCTGCCTGAGGTTGAGCGGACAGCTTAGATGTGTGTCGTGTCTGCAGTCAACGGGTTTCTGGGAAAGCACAAGGCAGAGAACTACAGACAGCTTGTTGATGGACATGTGGATGCATATCAGAAGATGTGCTGCAGGATGTTGCTAAAAGTACATGCATTACATGCTCACCTTGATCAATTCAAAGATATCATAAGAGACTAATCAAAAGAACAAGATGAAAGAATTTACCAGGATGTCAGATCTTTTGAAGAATGCTATAAAGGAAAGTACAATGAAAGCATGATAGAGGACTACATATGGAACCTTTTACGTGAAAGTTACCTGACTTATGATCACCAATCTAATAAAAAAATAGTTCGTTTTAATTGCTCTAAGCTATAAATTTTGAGTGCTGTAAAGCGACAATAAATGCTTTGTAACAATTTTTACCAAAGGCCTATGTTATATTAGGCCATCAGGCTGTTGTATCATATTTGTGTGATTAGACCACTCTCCACATATTTTAACTCCTTTGTGGCCAGTCGAGTTACACTAAAAGGTATAATTAGCCCATATTGGGCAAGTCTTTGTAACTCCATAACTCACCAGTTAATTGTGCTAGAGAGCTGTTCTAACCCTCTAAACTCGGCAAGCCTTTTAGTTTGCAATGAAAAAAAAATTTTTGGATGTTTTTTTTTGTGGGTAACATCGTAAACGGAGTAGGTTTTAGGCCATTTTGGCTCAAGTTACTTGGCGTTGGGCCAGGTAAGCCTAGTTTCCAATAAAAACTTGAGCAAAAGACTGCAATGAAGTATTTTGCTCAAGTTTTTATTGGAAACTAGGCTAGAATCAGAGTCTTCAAGCCTTTGATCGGGTTTCTAGCATTTCTGATTCAAAAGTTATGGTCAAAAAAACATACAATTGTTAAAAATTTAGCCATGTAGTTGTTTACTGTGTGAAAATACGTATGAGTGAATCTGTAGCAATGCTTCCACAAATTGGAGACATTCATTGTTAGCGTGAGACTGAATGCTTGTCTGGTTTTTGAATGATGAGCATACACCACAAAAATATCAGCAAAGGCAAGTAAGGTTCCATTGAAAGGGGGAGTGAGCGTTTTGCACAAGATTTCAGATGTTTTCTAAGTGACGTTGACAAGTCTTGCTAGGTAGTCATAATTTGGGGTTTTGTAAATAAGACCATGGCAATGCTTCTTTGAAAAGAGGTGTATATCCTGTATTGAAAATCTGCAGATAGCCTACTGTGCGAATTACCTGAATATACTTGGCTATTGCTGTCAAAAAAAGCTTAATTTTGTGACAATTGCCCTAACATGGGCCATTTTCTTTGTGGTGTAGAAATGGTAAAGTATTTTGTGAATGTCCATTTGCATTGCATGGTCAGCAACCTGAAAATTATTCGGAAAATGTCTAGGTTGCCCCTCCTACACAAATTTCTGTGAACACTTATGCTCACTACTCAACCAAAGCCATTACCCCCCACTCCAGTCAAAAGCCTTTTGAGCAAAGGACAGAGATGATATTCAACCGCAGGCTAGCAAACACAACTGGTCCCATAGTTTGAGGGTAAAATTTTCCTCCCACACTCAAAATCTGATAAAAATCTTTTTTTTTACCCTGCTTGAAATTAAGGCAAGTCAAAGCTATCATAATCCTTTTCTCCAATCATTCAAACCTTAGCAACACCCCAATGGTACATCGTTACATCACCTCATACATTAAATCACCAGATACCTATTTTTCTCTAGGAGCCTACATTCAGGCATAAGAAAATATCGTTCTTGAGATAGTGCATTGGCGTGGGTAATGTAGAACTTAGATTCTAGGTTTGAAATGCAAGTAGAGTGAATCAGTGCCAGACAATAGGCAGTGCTGATTTCATATAAGGTTAACCCCTTTGTTCAAAGGTATATTTAACATTTGCATTCATAGAAAAAGACATTTCAACCAAAAAAGCCTAGAAAAGGTGTTTCTCCAAAAATTCATGGGGGGTGCAATTGTTCGGTTTTTCTCCCCACCCTAATTGCAGCCCTGATTGTGACAAATGCTTTTACTCGAAGCGAATTTATCCAAACTGGTTTCACAACTTGGTAATGGCTGTACTGAATAAAGTTGGTCATTGTGATTGCGATTACCATTTAACGTATTAGCTTTGTAATCACTGCTGAGCAATAAAAAGGTGGAAGTCCCACTTGGTAGGGTTTGTCAATACACTTTTTGAAATAGATGTGTATTGGTTACGGATGAAGGTAAGGAATCATACTATGCACACGTAATTAGGAGAAGCCCAACCAAGCAACTAGACCAAGTTTGTACTGTAGGTCACGATGGAGACTGCAAGCCAACTAGCGCCTGTTTTGACTATGTCTATTTGACAAATTTTATTCAAACGGGTCTTAAGAGGCTCCAGACCAAATGGTGACAGAGTTAACCTTTGAAGCCTTTTATATATTCTTAGAGACATTAATCATTACTTAAACATGAAGTGAACAATGAAACATTCTCACATTACTGAGGTTAGATTGTTAAATTAAGTATTATGGCCTTCTGCAAGCATTATATATCCTTTGTTTTAGTTCAAGATGGGAATACTACAGGAGATATAAACACACATAAACATTTGCATCTGTAGAGTATCCCGCTATCACTTCTCTAATTGGGTTCTGCAAAAACAGACTGAAAACTAGCAGGGAAGAAAGTTTAAAGAAATATGCTGGATCCATAGATGCATATACACAGGATGAAAAAATAGAAAGAGCAAACGATGAGAAAGATGGCAGACAAGCAGAAAAAGACCTATAATGGATAATGAAAAATCAGATCTATTCGGTTTCTGAGTGTTTGATTCTGATGTCCAAGATGTTTTATTGTTCCTCATATATTTACTAAGGATGAACATGATCTTTCATTTTAAATTCCTGTAAGGAAATTTTAGGGGTGGAAAGGGTGGCATGTTTATGGTCAGCCCCAAGTAGCACTTAGCCTCGCTATGCCACTGTTGTGTAATGATTCACTAAACAATCACAATGTGTGTAGTGAGTTACTATGCTGTGATCAGTGTTGCTACTTGGTGTGATTTTTCACTAGATTTAGTGATTTAGGGAGTCATTTAGTGATCTTGTCATTTTTAAGAAGAATCTTGCTATTTTTGGCGATCTTAAAATCTAGTAACGTACTCTAAGTGTGATTTCCTTTCCGCAGTGTGCAATAACAGCTGTTGCATGAGAAATTCTAGAGGTCTGTCAATGAGGTTTTGCCAGATGTGATTCAGAAAGACATGCAGCAATCAGCAAATACAAGACCAGTATAATATAAAAAAAATTGCACGAAGAACTCAAAACCACCAAGCTTACATCAGCTGATGCTAAATGTGCTTTCTTAGCTATTAGCTATTTTGCAAATAATTAATGAATCTCTTTTGAGCATGGAACTGGGATAGACTTAACCTGCCTTCCTACATGCCTTGTTGTATACATCCAGAAGTCAGACTTCCACTTGATCAACATGTTTTGTGTAGTGATTGTTGCAAGAAAATGTACTATGTCTAGCCTAGGTGAGGTGGTCTTCTCTTATTTTGTACTGCATAGCAGCAAAATACCTTTGGTGCTTATGACCAAAGTTACACATTTGCGCAGCCTCCTGTTCAGACAGCCAGATGGAGTTAATTGTGTAGTTAGAAGAGTCTATTTAGCAGTCATTGCTAAGTTGTCCAGAAACAGAGTAGTGCAGTTAATGGATTATGGATGTTAACCGTTGCGTCCACGTCAGCCTTTAGTCTATATTTGTTAACATTTATAGGCAATTTGAGATACAAAATGTTATTAATCTAAACTTGTGCCATGCATCAGGAGACAGAACCATCACCAGAAAGTATTCAATAGGGGGCTTTGTGGTTCTGTGGAGGAGCATTGCATTTGTGCAAGGGAAGCTTGACATTCTTAAAATTGATAAAAACTCCACTGATTTAATGTTTCACGTTTTAATTTGAGGGGGATTGAAGCTTTGTTTGGGGGTTAAGCCCACCAAAGCCCCCATAGCAATGGGACTGCTAGCACTTTGACGTCTGGGTTAATTCAAGCGGTTTGCAAAAAAACAGCTGGATCGCACATGGCTTTGCGTGGGAATATCTCCGCTCCTGTACAGGTTGCGGACCTGGTCGAAGTGTCAAAAGACACGGCAAGCCTTGTAGTTTGCACTCGGGAAAAAAATTTTTGGTTGGGGGGTGCGGGTTTTTTGTGAGTGACGTCAGAAGTGGAGGACTTTTTGGCCACCTTCACCTGACCCTGGGCATCAACTGTTAGATGGTAGTATTTCGCTGAAGTTTTTACTGGATTCTAGGCTACAATCCGAATCTTTTGATACTTTGGATGACCTGCTGGGGTTTTGGGTTCAAAAGTTATGATCTAAGTTAGTAAAAAATTTTTACTAATGAGTTGATTAGATAATTAATTAATTTGTTTGTTTAAGATCATAACTTTTGAACCAGAAACGCTAGAAAGTCAATAAAAGGCTTAAAAGACTCGGACTCGAGCCTAGTTTCCAATTAAAACTTCAGCGAAACACTTTGGCCTAGCAGTTGGGCCCTAGGCCAGGTAACATGAGCGAAAATGGCCCCAAAACTACTTCACTTATGACGGCACTCACAAAAAATTCATAACACCCAACCACAAAATTTTTTTAGAGTGCAATCTAGAAGACTGTCCGATCCATTTGAGCTCGTGAACAGTTCACTAGCGCAATCGGCGGAGGAGCTAGGGCGTAGGTAAGGCAACTGTCCACTGCTGGTTTTAGCCCGAAATTGAAGTATGAATATATCCACCTCGGCTCTCAAAAGTGCTAGGAGATTAACAAGTCCAGACATCAGCAAGGTTTATGCATACGTATTTCAGTCAGTGGAACTCCCAATGCACACATTTTTTAAGATTATTTCACTTAGGCTCATGATAAAGTTCATCAATTTGCGTTAATGAAAAAAAACAATCATCGCGGTGCACACGCTTTGAGCAGCCTCATGTTTGTTTCTTCCACAACAGTGTTTTCATAACTGAACGATAAGATTGACTCTGATTTCCTATATTTTTTTGCATTTGCATTCCATTATGACATCTCTAAATAATCGCCATCAATTAAATATCAATGATTTTACAACCCAACTCCTTTTGTTAAGCTCATTCAAAAAATTTGTTGGAAACTACGAGCCTTAATGGATACTTCCGGGAAAATATTTATAATTTGCACGATCTGCAAATACTGTTCACGTTGTGAATTGAATATAAAGTTTCAGAACGTCTAGCCCCCTGAACTAACATGACGCCCCCAGTAGAAGACTTTCTGGTAACGGTTCTGCCCAGGCCCACAGACATGGAAGGGCATTCAGGAGCGATTCTTCCCAAATTTTTTGTGCACCCCCAAATTTCTTCCCAAATCTTTTTTGTCCCCCAAATTCTCCCCAAATCTTTTTTGTGCACTCCCAAATTTTGTTGTACTCAGAAAAATTTGCTTTAAACATATGATAAAAACAAATCTTTCATTCCTAAAAATTTATTTTCACCCCCAAATCATGAAGCTTGGTTGTGCCAAAATTGTGTCTGCCATTACGATATTTTGTTTTGGAGGCCATTCCGCCTCAAGATATAGAATAACGTCAAAAACTTTTTTTTATAAATCACCAATAGGTGGGCCCCTGTAAGCATTTTGGGGGGAGTCTAGCTGGGCTGCTACGGCACTATTTGAGATGTTTTGGATTAATCTTAATCCATTTGCAGATAAAAACAAAACAACACTTGGCAATGTCAGCAATTCAAAACCAAAAGGCTCTGTGACGCAAGAAAAGACAATGTGATGCAAAAGACGTCAAAAGCAAAACCAAGACCGCCAGCCATGTCAAAATCGTTAAATGCAAAATCAGGACCAACAGCTATGCAGAAAATGCTAAAACAAAATCTATATGAGGCTGTTATCATCGAAAACAAGGTGAGACTAGCAGCAAGGGGCCGCTCACAGACCATTGCAAGCGAAGGATGCCCTACCTTGGTGAAACATCACTACAACTAGAAAAAGAATGGCAATAGTTTGTTCAATAATATTTGAGAGAACCTGTTCAGCTGTCCCTAATTCATAGAACACATACGATCAGAGATCATTTTAAGCACAAGGACAAGCAAGCACATCTAGAACGATGCAATGTCACTAAACCAGGGTTGATAAAAAATCATGATTTTTTTCAAATCAAAAAATATTTTTGATTTATCAGATTACTTTGCACTTATTATTTTTTTATGTAGTGTGTAGAAGATGGCCACCTAACACTTGTAATTTTCAATTTTAAAGAGTTTCTTTTAATATAACTTTTTTGTGCTTTGTTTCTTCTTGTACAGCAATTATTATCATTCAGCTGAACTTTCATTCAAACTTACTTTGCACTTATGCATCACGCTAAAAAGCAAATCAGTTCATAACACCAGTACTATACTCATACTGCTATACAAAATGAAAAGTACTCAAACCATGAGTTCATCAAATTCATTAAAACTTAAATGGCATATGAAGAAGCTTGTAGATAAATACAAGTTTGCCAGCCTTTTTGTCTGAAGTGTATTGATAAAATTAATATTGTGTAATGCAGCTTTCACTAGTTCGGCTTGAACAATATAACTTACATGCATAAAATGGTAAAACCTGTATGTGTTGTCATTAATCTGAATGAAAAACATGTTCTAAAACTATAACTTCTATAGGCAACAGCCTACATATTTGCTGGAATTTTGATGTCACTTACTTTTACTTTATGCCAGGGAAATAACCATGGGGGCATTCAATTTCATGGGTAGTGTCCCAAAATTTTTCGTGCCCCCAAATTTTGTTGTGCCTAGAAAAGCTCGTTTCAAACATATTATAAAAAAATATTGCCCTCCTAACAATTTATTTTGACTCCCAAACCTTAAAACTTGGCTATGGGCCTGCTTTTTGTGACAGCAGCCTACACCAGGGGTTGGTAACTTACAGCATACGTGCCATACTTGGCATGCCAGGCAATTTCTAATGACATGCACTGCAGAAGCTCCATGTTTTACATATCGATTTTGTTATGATTTACAAAACAGTATACTTACCTTGACTTATATCAAACTATGTAGGCTGTAGTGTTGGCACACTGAATCAATGATTTGAAATGTTTAAGTCGACACAGAGTTAGTAAAAGGTTGCCAATACCTGGCTTACACTTTCAAACTTGTGGCATTCTGACAGTTCTGACTTCTGAGTTTTCAAACGATAGTGATTTCAGTCCACATCATTTTTGCAGTTAGTTGACATAGAATCTGTGACCTCATAGTTGCTATGATTGATACAACTTAAATTGCTTTTAACTTCGTATCACTATAAAAAGCTCCGCCTTCTTTAATGTTAAGTGAAACTGATTAGAATACCAAATAAATGTGGCATATGAAACACTGAAGAAAGCTTCAAAGCTGCATATGATTTTTTGCTTGATATATTTTTTTGTTTATGTCACTGATTTAAATCATTCAATTCAACCCTGACTAGAAATAGCTGAACTTTCATTCAAACTTTTTGTGCTTTTATGCAATACCCTTTAACAAGTAAGTTCCATAACAGCAGTACTGGTATATGAAATATTCATTGAAATGCCAATACTGAAACTGCCAGTTTTGTAAAATTTTCATCTACCCTCATGGGGATAACACTAAACGGAGGGCCGGCGAGCGAGGTGAGGTAGAAATCGTTTTTCTCACCGAAAGTGTGTACTTTCCACGATGGGTGTAAGCAAGGAATCGATCAGCAAATTTTTAATAGGAAATCGATTTCACGTAAAATGACGCATCCTCAGTCCTTATTCAAATAGAAAGATTTTTATTAATAGAAAGATTTTTATTTGAATAAGGACTGAGGATGCGTAATTTTACGTGAAATCGATTTCCTATTAAAAATTTGCTGATCGATTCCTTGCTTACACCCATCGTGGAAAGTACATACTTGAATAGAGATATGTGCAA